>Ga0210059_1008126_pt1 | contig 16602 bp, 9 predicted proteins | sample Ectturendosymbi2_FD_188042 | JGI IMG/M metagenome (GOLD analysis project Ga0210059, IMG submission 188042) | Ecteinascidia turbinata endosymbiont from Florida, USA - Sample 2 (SPAdes) (version 2) | ecosystem: Host-associated > Tunicates > Ascidians > Unclassified | place: Key West, Florida...
ACTGCTTTGTCTATGGGGACTTATATACTCGCCAGGCGGTCGCGGTATCTTTTTTGTGGTGTCTGTCGCTCATCTCTTAATTTCCGCGCCTTACGACCAAGTACATTCATCTGGTGCTGTCCCCTTGGACTTTGTCGATTTCATGTAGTGGCACGAATGTGACCACTACACCGCATTTGAAAACGTATTCTCACATTCAACAATAGTGTGGCTCAAGTGCGGTCGAATCTTCATGAATATACATGGTCGCATCACAGAAGAACATGGGGGGAGTACTGTAGAAAATTAGTACCATGCAGGTGTACGGCCACATTGCACAAAGCTCGTCGAATTACAGAAAGCCAAAGCGGCATCACACGCTGCGTGGAGCTCTGTCAAATGCGACAATGGCACAGATGTTATTGTCAAAGGGACTTGGCATGCCGACTAAACAGTCCCCCGAGTTGTGCACCTGAATGTTTGCATGCCGACTCGAATTCGGCCTGCAAAATTACAAGATACTTAACCCCGACTTCCATTTCTGCTGGAATTAAACCAAATAACACACAGCGGCGTAAAAGTAGCACTGGCGTAACGTTTAAAAGGGACACATTCCCGTTAAAAAATTTTCTATGTTGTAGAGCATGTAAGGGTTCGCGCCCCCCTAGAAATTTCTTGACGCCTTCCTGCGGGGGCGTGCCCCCCGGTTAAGAACCACTGTGATAAACCATACTGCTTTGATCAGGTTCGACTAAAAGCTGAAGTCGGATAGGATCTTTAAGAAATTTCGTCGATTTGCACTGAAATATTTCTTAGGCTTGCACACCGAAAGCTTAATTAACTGTAAATTGTTGGTGTAACTTCGGGAATCGGTGAGGGGGGCATTGTCCCATTGCCCCCCTGGCTAAGCGCCTTTTTCCGCGGCTGGATTTGTCAAATCTTAAACCTTGTAATGAAATTGTTTTTGGCCAGTATACGTACCTCAACACGAGCAAATTATTTTATGAACTGCTTGTCTTTTGCTGCTTATCTTGCTCTTAATTCTGCTCCTCATTTTGCCCATTCATTTGCTGCTGCTGTAGGGACACAAGTAAATATCGAAACTTTTAAGTAGAAAATATTTTTTGTACCATCCGTTTCAGTACTTCACTCGCTATAAATGCAGCATTCACTATGAAAATAACCGCGTGGCTCACGGCGGAAGCAAGGGAGATGTGCTCCGCCGACCGCAGACCACTCGTAACGCTCCCGAAAGGAGGGCAAAAATCAAACAGAACGAAATTCAACTCAACATGCCATAAATGAGTGGTAGTTAATTCCACTCTTACCATAGGCAGCGATTTTTGCTCTTGCAAGCGACCCTGGGCGAATCATTTGCCTGATCTACTTCTATGCCTTTGTACGTGACAGTTGCCGCAAACCACTCAATACAACAGTGGCTGGAGCAGTGTCTCGCGCGCTATGAGATTATCAACACTTGATTTACTTTAAAAGTTCGCTTTGTGTGAAAAACACATTCATCCTTTTTTCTGGCCACCTGTCACCCCGTAAAAATTACCGAAGTGTGTTTCATTCTGTATAACTAGAATCCTATCGTTTTTTTCCTCGTCAAAGCTGCAAGGAAACCTTTCTCAACCGTTAACTGCACTAACAATTTAGAACACTTACACTGTCAGTTTTATAAGCCATGTGCATTAGCAACTCTACAAAAGTTTATTTACGTGACATTTCAACGCAGGAAAGGTTGAAAAACACCATAAATATAAATGCTTACGCTTTGCGCTGAAAAAGAGGATGAGGAACGTTGTATTGGCGCATATCGCTGTGGTTACCATAGTGGAAGTATTTTGTTGTGGAGAATTTTAACGAAAATTGACGACAAAAGCGACGAAATTTTGGTGCCACATAAAAAAGTAATGTAATTTTCCTCAAAAACTGGAAGCCACCTCCCTCATATGTACACCAAGAATTTTACTTAAACTTTAGCTCAGCGCTGAGCATACCGATTTCGTCATACATTTGTGTAGCATCAGTAACAGAGCGAAAATATAACTTGCTTCGTTTTGCATTGCTGCCTTTTTTAAAAACGCCACGTTCTGTTCTGAAATACTTTCATTTGTTTTCTTTCTTAGATGCTGACTCATTTGCGATTCAATTGACGCAAAGTGGGACTTTCCAATTGATAACGAAAGTTCGTTGGTTGCACAACGACGTATAGGTAAGGAAAGTACGTTGAAGTGATATGTTTTGTTGCGCAAAATAGAAGTTGATTTCACAAACCCAGAAGTGAAATTTCTGAAGAGTAGTCAATATCGAACATGACCGATCTTGCGTAAAATTTACAACTGTTAAGGAGTAAGCCATCCATTTCTTCGAAGAGACAACTGCGCGCTTGAAAGAACAGTCTGGTGTGATCAATGTTCTTGTGAACAGCGTATCAATCCAACAGGAAGACTTATATCTATGTGGAAACAGGCCATTTCTTTTTTGTGGAAACACGATAAAAAAAACGTTTGAACTATTTACAGTATGCTGAAAAAAGTTCGCTGCCATACAACACATATGGCAGTGGTTATCTACAACAGCAAAGAACAGAGTTACTAAATATGCCTATCACTTGATTCAGTGCTGAAAAGAAACAAGGAAGGAAATAATATTAAACGCAGCTTGAAATGCAGTGACGTAATGTACTTTTGAAGCGTCGGCAATATGTTGTTTGCGTATTTCCATTCACACAGATCTTGTATGGGGCTCTTCCACGCGGTCATGCCTGCAAAAAGCTACTTTTAATTGCAGATCTCAAATTTTGTGAAAAAACAAAGGCAAAAGACTCAAGTGGAGTAATAAAGATGGATGCCTTTCAGCTACTTTCATGATCTTGCCAAAAATAGTTACACATGCATGAAAAATATCACCACCAAAACACGTCAGCGTTACCCTATCAACCCTGATCTGAAATTTTGCAAATATTGCCTTATTCGCTTCTGACATAATGTGAAAATCCAAGAATAAGGGGTCATTCATTACTGACTGGGCGCCTTGGCATTTTGAGGGTATTTGCGTTAAATTACCTTCTGGATTCGCCATTAGGGGAAATCCGCGAATCTCATGTTTTATCAAATTTTTAAGACCGCTATCGTTCACTTTCAGCTGTGTTCAATGTTTATTTGCGCAAGAGCTAGACCTGAGTACTGTTAACTTTCCTATATGGAAATGGGTAGGAAACCATATATCGGGCAAAGCTTTGGGTTTACCAGTAGTGGTCGATAGTCACCAAACATTTAGCTTGGCCTCCATGTGTATCCAAAAGTTATTGTTTGAGGTCAGGAGAATTTGTTCTTTGCATTGCTTTTAAAAATACAATTGGTAACCACAGGAACATATATGTCATATTTCCCTCGTATGAAAATGTCTGGCTCCACCTGGTGCCAGAAAATTTGTGTTCACCCATTGTCTTTCGATAGATTGTGAATGGACCCATTTTTCGTAGAGCTTCAAGATCGAGAATTTTACATCTTGGCTTGTCATAATCTGCAAGACGTGTAATCCTCATAATTTCTGAAAAAACAATTCGGCTGAGGGACAAAAAATAACTTGATGGGAGACCCTTTTCCATCATTGAAAATACCTGAAGAATGCCTGTTCTAGAGAATAAATCATATTAATAAAAATGCCCATGTCTGCTGAAATAGCTTTTTTCACATTAAGAATTTCTTTGGTGCCTAAAGTTAGTCCCTGATCTTTTTGCGGAAATGCTTGTATTTCCAACTGTTTCATGCAGTACTTTGAATGCATTAGGCAAGCAAGCACGAGAAATCACTGCTGGCATCAACATACCGTGCCATTTCGAGCAACACTGTTTAAATTAGAGTTTTTGATTCTTGGGTTAACCTGATGCTAAATCTGTGATCTGTAGATTAAATTCCGCGCTTCGTCGGGTATCCTTACGTCATTTTCAGAAAAGGATATTTTTTGTTGCAAAACGTTCCGCTCTGTGAACTCACAGTATGGGTGACGCAGCGATGAGGCTTGAATGTTTATTTTCGGGCAGCAACAGAGCTAGGTCAAAGTGTACCCAAAAAAGTTATCAAGTAGCACATTTTAAGCAACGTAAGCACCTTTAATAAAATTAATCTTTGATTGGGAGTTAGAAGTGTTATTTTTATGTAGTTTTCTGCTTCTCTCAAGAGTTCAAGCTACCCCATACTTCCCTCGTTCGGACGTTCTAGCATAAAAATGCGTCGTACCGTATCAAAAGCGTCTTGGTTCTGTTGTTGCGCTATTTTAAAATACAGGTGAACTTGGATACATTCAGTAATGTATCGGTCAGCTGTAGAGACGAAGAAGAAGCTTAAACATTAGGCTTTCTATGATTTTTACAAGAAAATATGTATGTCAACTAATCTGCACAGGCCCAAACTAATCACCCGAAACTGCTGTTCCGAAGTTCCCCAAACCTCATCGCTATGACCCGTTGATTTCTCAGTGCAGTGAATAAACTAACCTTTCTCGACCAAATGTCGAAATTTGTTTTGCTTCACACTATTGACACAAGTAGTTAAAAAAAGTTCGCTGCCATTAGTTTTGTTTTTGCAAGAGAACCAACAACCCAGTAGAGCAAGTTACTAAAGCCGGGATAAAAAGCAAAGATCTAGTGAGCCTGACGATGCTTTTGTCGATTTACACCTGTAGCAGCTACGCTAATGCTTTCAAAAAACTCCATGTTTGACCTCAGTTTGCCGTTAGACAAAGGTTTCAAATTTAAACTTTTAAAGGTTCTCAACGCAGGGGGTTATTAGTCTTTTAAACAATCAGTGCAAAACTACGTTCTGTTGCAGAGCTCGCACTAAAGTTAGTTCGATTATGCGATGGGAAGAAATATCCTAAATATGCCGTGAAGAAACATAGATCGCTAAGGGCCACAGATTTAGAAACATTGGTCAATGTCTTCTACTGCATATCTGATGAGAAAAGAATTGGATCCTTTATACTCCACCTTCCTCATTGACACCAGCTGGTGTTTTGAATAGTCTAGTTCAGGGGTTCCCAAACTTTCTCTGGCCATGTACCCCATCAGCATTTCGATAAATGAGCACCCTTATAATTTATCATGACGCAGAGGCTGAGGAAAATAACAAAAATATATTTACCAATAAGCATATAACGATTTTCGAAAACAGTATTCATTTATATAAACATACTTTTCCTTGCTGTTGATAACCTTAAATGTACCCCTTCAGATAGGCAGATGTACTCCTAGGGGTACATGTTCCCTAGTTTGGGAACCCCTAGTCTAGTTTTTTAACTAAGATGCATTTTGATTATTTTGGTGGTGTATAAGTTTTTAAACATATAGGTTTTAAACGCCATCTTCGATATTGATGCCTCGTCAGCTTATGACCCCTTCTGGTTGCGCACTTGAACCGAACTAAAATACACAGTACTTAATTTTATTCACCAAATGATATCTTAAAAACAATGAGACTATTGCACAAGGTGATAAACATATTCTTGACAACGTACCTCCGCCACTTTACGGATGCCGCGTATTTCTTGCTCTCCGGGATACAATTTGAACGGTTGAACCTGGTACATTGCTTTGACTGAACACATCGTTTGGATTCAGGTCTAGCAGCGTGACCAGTCTGCTCATTTTATCTGCGAAGATTTGTGCGGTTATGAAACCATGTTTCATGTGTTTATTGGTCTCCTTAACTACATATTATTTGCATAAAAGAAGACGTTTTGCAAAGCTGTGGACAAGTCTTCGAACGGAAACGAGCTTACATTTAAGAATAACAGATCGACTCTGATTTCTTCACCACTGAAGAATCAAGATTTTAATTCGATTGTTTTTCAAGCTAATCAACTGAGATTGAAAACTCTAGCCAAAGCTTTTTTCTTACCAGAGACTTTTTCGAATACCTTTTATTCGCAGTGTTAGTTCATTTTTAAAGCCCTGTGCGTTATTTTCTTTGGAAACTGAACCATTGCCAGCACGGAGTTTTTGATGTGGTTCAACCGTTCTCACTTCACAATAGCGTGTCATTTTTTATCATTAGCAGCCACCCGCCGGTGGTTACGTTTTCCACGCGTTTTAGTCTATCCGGTGCTGCGACAAATTTGGCAGCTTATCGGTTTCGAGGTTACATATATGACGTAGATTTCAAGTAGAAAATAAACACGGAAAAACTCAAAACCATGAACTGTTCTTTGCAGGTGTTTTAAACGTGTTCTATAAAAATAAGTAAGTTTGAAGGTCTTAATTCTCAGACTCAGCTTCAATCACAGCGCGAGGTGTTTTTCTATTCATATCAAACCCAAGCAAACAGTTCATGACCAAACTTTTCATGAAGCGTAGAAGTGCAGAAAGCAAATTCTGTTTCATGCTGAGTTTTTGAATGTACTGCGCCCAGTAACGTTTCACATACCTTGGACAATTTTGCTTGCAATTTTTTGGGCAATCTTTGTTATGATGGCCTTCTCAGCAGCTAAAACCTGAAAAGCAAAATAAAATGAAAATGTGAAGCCGGCATAGTAGTATTCAACAGGTATTTACAAAGATGCCGCAGTCGAATCAGTCACGTCTTGTAAATATGTGAAATCGATTTCCTAGTCAAACAATTTGCTTATTGATTTGACTGCGTCACCTTAGTGGAGGCAAGCCTATTTTTTTGAAATGTGGGTATGTGCAAGTCCGAATCATCGCAAAGGTATGAAAGCATAGCATGGCAGGCAGATTCCTCGAAAGCTCACAGCAAACCTACAGTAGCGTCCCCAATTCTCAGCATAACAGCATGTGCTTTTTGTGAACAATGCGCAAATAAAACTCACTTGTTCGCAGTCGCCAAGATCACGTGAACACAACATTCTAAATTTGCAGTCAGACAATTCACTATGAAGTTTGAGCGTAGCTAAGCACCCCATATTGAAGTTCAATTTCCCCATCTGTCAGTATATGCACACATGGTTAACAGTTGCTACATATTTAGTAAGCCCTGATAAGATTGGATTCGATTTTTGAGACACTACGCCCAGCGAGAGACTCTGGATGATGACCAGATTGTTTGCAGTTCAGGCCAACGTCTCAACATCAGTTAAAACCCCTTCACGCTCAACATTTCACAACCAGGCTTGAAAAACGTGCAATGCACTGATGGCCTATTGCGAGTAGTTTTGTTTGTTTGATATCAATGACGATAGTTTGGTTTTGAGTTAAATGCACTTTCAAATATCTTCCCTTCCAAGAAGTTAATGTTCTTTAGTTGGAGTCAATGTTGCAGATGAAGGTAATATTGTTCGCTTGATGAAAACGTTTAGTCAGAAAATGTACCTGCGAGCAATACTTTTGAAAATGTTGGTCAAAAGCGGTGTGTTTTGTTACAAGCTCAACCGTTATCTCCACGTGGTACTGGTGGTAGCCATGTGGAAATAAGCCTACGGTCGACCACAACGAGTTGAGGAATGCAAAATTTCTTTGCAACATTAGCTTGCTTGAAATTTATTTTCCTCGAAAAGTTCTTTGAAATTTCATTTGGCTACTAACATTAAAAAACAGCGATATCCGGAAAAATAAGTGAAACCCTGCTTTCACAATTATGGCTTTTGCTCTACCAAGGTGCAAATGCACAATTATTTGGGCTCAAAGTTTATGCAATAAACATGTTTTCAATCGTGGTGTTGGCTTTATTGTGTCGTCTGGCCAGAATGGATTGTCTGTTGCTTTTCAATATGTCATTATCAGAAGTTCATCCTGGGCAGGAAAGTTTTATAATCGCTTGTCAATCTTTTACGTCGATTACAAAGCTTGTACAAAAGTGAGGAATAAACAAAAGTTGCAGGAATTTTTTCGTTGCTCCATCTGTTGGAAGGCAAGCGTTTGATAGCACATTACTGAACCAAAATTAAAGCAAAGAAATGCTGAGATTACGTCTGGATGCTTCATGGTGGGTAGACATCCACATGTCGCGCTGGCATCTGACAGAAGGTGAGAGTGAGTGGAACACTGAAAGAGACAAAAAACAACTTGTATAGATGCTCAGCAACGCCCAGAATCTTAAGGTTAAGAAATACCTGATAGCAAAATACACGCGGTAACTAACTCTAAACGTGTCAAACTGTGCAAGGTAAAGAAGTAAAAAAGCGAATAAACTAGTCACACTATTATACCTATAGCACAAAAGAGAAACGAGATTAGGCACACTTTATTATCGTTTGAGGAACATATTTACACAAACCTCAGTCATTAAGTTTAAATACACGATCTTAGGAATTTTTGTTCCCGTTCTGATGAATGACTAAGTCTCAGAAGTGACATTAACAGAGTGCCCTTCTCTAACGTTTTCGTCTTCATTCTAGCTTCTCGCCAGAACATTATTCCCTGCTTTGCTCTCTGTTCTGCTTGCATTGACCTTAGCATCCAAGCGTGAAGCGTAATATACGCAAACCCTTCTGATTGCCACCAAAAAGTTTATTCACTAGTAAATGGTTTTCCGGAACCAACCAGTAAGTATGCACACATTTCATTGCAAGAACTGTAGAATGCTGAAAATTTTTAATTTGTGTTTCGTAGATTTTCAACACGCTACGTGCCTTCATCAACCAGAGTAGTCATCTGCGATTTTGTCCATTTTCTTGCCCCTGAGCATTGCTTACCACCTTTCGTTCCTGTTTCAAGCTATTTGTTTTCGGGGCATCCTCTGTTTCTCACCTTAAGTCCAGGTATCTCACAGCATTCCTCTGCGTCACCCGCTTGGCATTTGATGAAGAAATCTTGAACATCAACGGCAACACTTCCCGAGGGAGATGTTATGAAAGAAACTTGAGAATCACTGAAATTCGTTTTCCTTTCGCTGAACTCCAATTGAGATGAGACTTGTTGGCAATCGATCATAGCAGTCACCTGACCGGAAAACAATTTGTGATATGCTTAACGTTAACAACCGTATAAGTTTCGGTGCAATCAGGCAACGTGCACGGATTTCATGCATTTTAAACGAGCTTATTTAGTCGTAAGCAACAGTGCATCGATGGCACTAACGAAACACACGAGGTTTTCTATTGGGGTGGAAACAAGGCTGAGAGCGTGTACTTACGGAATCGCTGTCAAAGATGAGTTCCAGCTTGTGAAAACGTCTATCAAAGAGCTCGGCCACAAGTGGACCACGCAGAGTAGACTTCACTGTCCTGCCGGAGCGCGTCACCATCATCGATTTTTGAGGTCCCTACGCAAAAATTTTGGTCTAAATTTTGAACTAAATATCTTAACAGTTGTGCGACTTGACTGTCTTGCCAGCAAGATGACAAACATGGCCCAAATACGCCTTCGAACACTTGTTTGCCGAAAGAAGAACAGCATTATAAAGAGTATGAAAAAATGCAAAAAATCAGTTTCCAACACAAGTGAACGCCGCGAGGTGTAGAATTTTTGACGGATTGACCACAGGCATGACAGTATTTCTTATCAATTGAGAATACGCCAAAATGTAGGTGAAACAGAAATAATTTTTGCACTAAAACAAATGAAGCGGAAGTACCAAAATAAAATTAATCTTAATTAACTTAAAATGGAACAATTGGCACCATATGTAAATATCATGTATCTAAAATTAAAACCTTTACAAAATAAGAAACAACTTTGTTCAACAAGAAGATCGGAGAAATGCCTATAATATGATTGCAGATTGCTGATGGGAAGTTCAATGCCTGTTTAAATAGACTGTGCCCGTTCACTCACGTTGAAAGCGACCGACAGCAAAATGTTGTCATCAGAAGCGACCACATTAATCAAAGTCCAGCTTTGCTTTACAGTACGACTGTGCATGCGAAACGTTGTCACCAATGAAAATTCGCTGGGAAGACCACCTGGCAGAACGTTTCTGGAAAAGACATAAAAAGCAACTGTCAACTGGAAAGACTGAAGTGCCAGTTGCTAAAACTAATTGTTTCCGAAACAAATACCCTTTCAAAAATTAAGATGCACTTACAAGAACGGCATAGAAGGGATTCCTCCGGCTTCAACACGGTAAGATCTGAACGTTTTCCTAGTACCCCGTCTCGGTCTGCCGCTGGTGTGACGTGGTGACAAGATACCAGCAGCAACCGATTTGCGCAACCCAATTATCTGCAGAAAATCAACTCCTGTAAAATAAAAACAGAGAACTATTACCAGCACATAATTTCAACAAAATCAAACACAAGAAAGGAAAAACAGTTTTTATCAAAGGCAATGAATCTTACAGCCAGACTTAAGCCAAAGTTGAAATCAGTGATGTGCTATTGGTACTAAGCTAAAGACTATACCACAAGTTTTTAAGAACGAAAGATATCTACTCATGAGCTGAACCTGTTGACCGATGGCCGTTTCGACGAATTTTCGGACAGACTCCATTGCTTGATTTCGAGAAATCTGCAAAAGTAACAATGATTTAAATAAGCTGTTCAACAAGCTTGATTATTCTCGCCTATTTCACCAGTCACCAGCAACACAAAAAGCAAAGTTCGACTGTCAATGCGTTGAAAGACGTAAAAATGAAGGCATCGTAATTTATCTATCGCAGAAGCATATCTAAAGCACATTGGGGCAAATTGAAATTATCGCGTAAGAAAATCCTCCGTAGAGCCAAAAAGCAAATAAAGAGACATCATCTGATGAAAATAACAATTTGTCTAGGACAGGGGTGGGTAGGGCATTTTGTGCGGCTCGCAGGGCAGCCACACGCACATAGATAGTACATATTTTGAGTCTATAGGAAAGTATTTTATTGATTAGGTTAGAACTCTCGAGATTTTATACCCAACGTTTCATTCGAAACCGCATTTTTACTCAACCGGAAGTGACTATTGTGTAATTTATGCTGCCCCCGGTAGCAATGTGTTATATATGGAACACCCGGTAAAATACATTGTAATATTTGCGGCCCCCGGTAGCAATAAACTTTTCAATGTGACCCTCCATAGAAACTGTTTGATCACCTCTGGTCTAGGATGAGTTTTCGACATTTTGCATAACAGTTACTTTGCCCCTTGAAAACTGTCAATTTCATTACGTCTGGTGAAACAGTGCCAAAAACTTCGTCTTTTGAGCGAGTTGTTGCTGTCCACTGCTAGGCCGCACGAGATCTTGGGGCAGGTGTTGAGCAGCCATTCGATTGTGTCATCGTCCAGAACCGTCAGGCCATGCACTCCCTGGGAGGTCGATGGATTGGACATTGGAGGACAACATGGCCGACGGTTTGTTCTTCTGCACCACACTCACAGACCGCAGATCAGGCCATATCCCATTTGCGCAAGCTGGAGCGGAAGGTCATTCCAGAAGGGTGGGTGCCGGTGTCGGGAATGCAAGTACGGAGTCTCGTAGCGTTGTCCAACCATTCCGCATTCCATTGGTGATCCACCCAGAGCGCCGCATGTATGTTGTTGTCAGTTGAACATATGAGTTGTGCGGCGAGTGCAATCATGATTTGAGACGCCATGCAATCGCACTCCGTGGACAGGTGAGCACTGAGTGGAGCAGATGTCCAGGCGCCATGGCACGACGTGCTAGACACAATGTGGCTCCTTTGCGACGAAGCTCAGCAGTTTGGATGCCTGCATGCGACAACAGGAAGATTGTCCGCTGGTGTAGGACGCAGGCATCCAGTCACAATTCGCAAGGCGTTGTTGATGGCAGGGTCAATGAGGCGGATATGAGCACTGTGGCACCAGACAGGAACGCAGTACTCTGCTGTGGAGTGGACCAGGTCTAAGGTGGCTGTTCGCAGCGTTGTTGCCCCAGCACCCCAACCTGAGCAAGCAAGCCGCCTCAAGAGTGTGACGCGTGATGTCAACTTTTTGCGAAGTGACTCAAGGTGTCGGCGATATGTGAGCGACCTGTCCAACGTTACTCCGAGGTATTTGGGCTCGGAGCAGAAGGGTAGGGTTTCGTTGTTTTGGTTGACTTTCATCTCACGTTTAGGTTCCTTGTTGTTAAGGTGGAAGACTGCTGACACCATTTTTGTAGTGCTCAGCTTCAGCTTCCAGGTCTGGAGGTATTCATCTACTGTTGCCATGTCCTTGCTCAGCATCCCTTCCACTACCTTCCGGTCTCCACCAGCATGCATGATTGCTAGGTCTTCAGCATATATATACTTTCTGGAGACGCTGGTTGGCAAGTCAGGGATGTAGATGTTGAAGAGAAGGGGTGCCAGGGTGGATCCCTGTGAGACGCCCTTCTTGAGGTGTCGTAACCTGATCCGTTTGCCGTTGCGGTGGTAAGGGTGAAGCTGTGATTGCCAACCATCTCCATGATCATGTGGACCATGTGACTGTGAGGTATCAATCGCAATAGCTTGCAGATGAGGCCGCGATGCCATAACAGTGTCGTAGGCTGCTGTGAGATCAACAAACACAGCTCCGGCCTTTTCAGCCGTAAAGCTATCCTCAATGTCTTGCGTCAGCAGGATGACCTGATCTGCGGTCGACCTCCCATGTCGAAAGCCCGCCAGCTCCTGCGGAAGCAATGGGTCGATAATTGGTTCGGCACGAGCGTAGGTGAGTCTCTCGAGGATCTTGATGGAGACACAGCAGAGATATAGGGCGATAGCTCTTTAGGTTCCCAATGGCTTATCCGTCTTAGGGATCGCAACTATTAGTGCTCCTCTCCAGATCTTTGGAATTTTGAGTTGACGCATGCAGGAAGTGAAGAAATCGCAAAACCAACATTTGAGAGCCGACCCGGCGGGGAGTATAAACTCCGGTAAGAAAGATTCTAGACCAGGAGACTTTCCTAGCTTTAGGCGCCTGAGGCCGGCAGCAAGCTCCTCTGGCGCGAAGGGGCCATAGATACTGTTTCCCTCAGGCGTTGGGACCTTCCATAAGTCAGACAGCTCCTTGTTTGTGAGCTTGGTGGACTCGTGGCTCGCGGTCTTGTGCGCCCAGGTCCGTCACCAGGGGGGAACAGGAGAGAGAAGCCACTCAAGAAAATTTTTCGCCCTCCCTGGAAAAATGTGTTGGACATCGTTTAAAACTGTTGGACATAGTTCAAAAAATTTTGGCCCTTCTCTGAAAACTCTTCGCCCCGCCTGGTGTCCCACGCTGGTTACGGGCCTGTGTGCGCCCCGTCCTTCACGTGTTGTGAGGCGATGGAATTTGCTGAGATGGGGCACAGGTGAGAAGAGCGTCCAGACTTTCCAGTAAGTTTATTAAAGGTGCTCATCGCCTTGCGGCTGAAGTGCGAAAAATCGATGGAATTGACGGTAAACCGAGGTGGTGGAACGCCATCTTACGAAAAAAGACATTATTTGCTACAGTCAAGACAGTTGGGCATGTTTCTAAAAATAGCAGTTTAGCATTCAGAATGTGGGTGCCGCTAGAACAGCGTTACTTCAAACAATACCATTGGTTAAGAGGCATTCCCAGCAAAAAATGACAAAGTTTGTCTGGGCAGTTCACTAACGTCAGCAAAATATGAGCAACAATTAATAGCATTTATCATAAGATGATTTTTCCACCTTCGTGTTCACAACACAAAATTCTTTGATCACCAGAACATATCCTATCTGTTTGGTGAAACAGCTATGGTACAAGAGTTTGCGAAGTTTTGCAACATTCAGTATAGAAAATTGCGTCATATTAACCTGAAGATCCAGTGGTGTTTAGGACATTGACGGTTGCGGGTGTAATGGGCGTTGTTGCACGAAGAGCAGCCGGTATAAGTCGGTTCTGCAAAACCTTTCGCACGTTGGCTAATTGATTGTGAGCACCTTCATCATACAAAAAAGTGTTTAGAAAAGAATGATTGAAAACCATCCAAATTTTGCGATTCCAATCAAGATCTACCGCAAATACAACAATGAAAATGGAGCCATTCATTAAAAAAATAGCAATCATCTTGTTCGTGATTGTAAATGATTGAAAAAAACAAGCATCTGTGACCGCTAGTCAAAGTCCACGTACACCATGCAAACATTCATATTCGTGGGTTAAAAACTCGATTCGTGATTTTTGTTTTCTCCAGCATGTATCAATCCAAAGAGTTTACAACAGTATTCAAAAGTTTGGGAAGACTGCCTCCAGGTGACTTATCGAAGTGTACAGGAATGCCAACCACTCAGTTACGATATTGAACTGTTCGTAAAATTTCTTTTGCTCGTGGTAAGACCACGAATCGCGCTTAAATACAAAATTCATGAACTTATTAAGCGTTAGCATTGGGTTCGAAGTTCAACAGTCCAAACTAATTCAATTCTTGCCTTCAACTCGCACGCTTTAAAGGTTAGAGGCAAATTATCAAGATGTGGCAGAATGTAGAAGATAGAAAAAGTTGAGTTTGGGGAAAGTGGGTAGAGTCGACACTTTTTCAACCACTGCTACTTTATTTCAAATCCAAACAAGCTCAAAATTTGTCACACAATAAAGCAACTCTATATACACAATACCATGCCAAAACATGAAAACAACGCCTTTCAGAAAAAATTTTACAATCAATTTAAAAAGGGTACTTTTTCTGTCGGATGTGCCCCATGCATGGGGCACACTCGACATGAGCATGGGGCACACCTGACCGGTCAATAAAACGTTGGGTTGCATGCCTTGCATAATGTTCACGTGATACCCATGTAAAATGGGCACTTTCTGGCTGCCTTTCCACTTTTTTCACATCCTAATTACCCACTATCACTGCATGGCAAAACAATTTGTATGATTACCAAACATTCAATGAAACCAATGCAGTATGCTGAGACTGATGCCTTACCATAATGTGCCTTTAAGCACATAACAAACCTAAAAATGCTCATAGATTAGAATTACTCTGTATTGCATTCTGATATAACCCCTCAAGCTTTACCCTGTTTAGACTGACCTACAGACCCGTAACCAGGGGAGGCACAATTTTTCGCCCCCACTGGAAAAATGTGTTGGACATAGTTTAAAACTATTGGACACAGTTCAAAAAATGTGGGCCCCTCTCAGAAAACTCTTTGCCCCTCCTGGTGTCCCAAGCTGGTTAAGGGCCTGCTGGCCTAGTGGCAATGTGTCGAGTGTGCCCAATTTTTTTGTCAGATGTGCCCATGCATATCTAAAAAATAAAACGAAGTACCAACTCAACTTAAAAAGAATTTAAAATCTGTCATTATCAAATAGTATAGCACCGCCCTGACTACAACGTCACAAAAACCCAGAACAGAAAATGTTGATTAACGTGGGCAAAACCCAAATCTAAATGTGATTTTATAAATTACTTTTGGGTAGCAAAAACACAACTTGCTCTGTAACTCGTAACAACGGCTGCCTATCAAGGAAAAATTCACTTTAGTACTACGGCTGGTATGAGACTAAATCACCATGAAAACTTTAAAGTTCAACGTTTTCAACTTCTTGAATAAATCAAACAAGACGACTGTGCCCCTAGTCCTACTGTGCCCCACCTTCCCCTACCTTAAATAAAGACATCACTTTGATAGAAATAAGCTGCTGCTTTTGTTTAGCCTTTACATAGTTTTGTATTTTTCGCCGTACCATAATCCGAAAACGCCCTACCGAATGAAATAAGAAAATTATCACACTGTAGCGAAGTGACTTCGGCATGCTTACTGGTAGTTGCTGCAGCACTGGTTCTAGGTGTACTTCGTGCCAAAGGAGCATCGAAGTCTGATTCTTCACAGATTAATCTAGAGAGTCTTCCCTGAAATATCCTGGTTGAGTCATAGTCATCTGCAACCACAATAAAACATCTGAGGTGGAAAAACCGAACATGATAAATTTTAACTGGAAAAAAAATTCAAGAAGTTAAAACTGGAGAATCGTTTGCTGAAGACCTCGACTAGGACCAGTGGCGTTAACGGAAACCGTTTGATTTTATTGTTCCCTGTTTGCTGCTGAACACCTCCAACAACCAAAACCATGGTTTAAGGCGTCAATACAACGTAACTTTAAAATCATTGGAAAACGACCTTTGCGCAACGACTATCTTTGAGAAATAGGCCTACAACAAAATGCGCAAAAACTTTCTAATATCTAAAACATTGTGTACGTCACCTTCCGTGTTTCTTTCTAAAGTTCATGATAAATTCATTTCAAAATACGCACCTGCGTGAAACACATGATCTGAATCAGGATCAGAAGCAAGAAGTCCGAGCTCTTGAAGTGACACTTGCCCGATTCCTATGGCGAAAATTCTCCATCCATCTTCATGCAAGGCTTGAACTGCCTAAGAAAAATGAGATACCTTGTCACAGCCAAAAGCCCGACACACCAAATATATTTTAGTGCACTTTGTGCAATGTCCGGACTTAATGAACACTTCATACGATAATTTCAGTAAGTTCCCAGAAATTGCAAGTCATAATTAGAAACACAACATAGAGACGAAAATACAATGATACGGGAAATAGCATTTTGTTGAATTCAAATCGGTGAACAACCACTTGCGTATAGAGCCGGCCTACGTGATATTCGTACTTTGATTTCGGCCTAAAAAACAGCAATTTTCAGTTGCCTTACCAACGCCCTAGCTCCTCCGCCGATTGCGCTTACTTGTGATGTAAGTTAGTAAAAATATTTGACTAATTAGCTACTTAGTTAATTAATTAACTTGTTTATTTTAGATCGCAACTTTTGAACCAGAAACCCTAGAAAGTCGAT
>Ga0210059_1008127_pt1 | contig 16602 bp, 10 predicted proteins | sample Ectturendosymbi2_FD_188042 | JGI IMG/M metagenome (GOLD analysis project Ga0210059, IMG submission 188042) | Ecteinascidia turbinata endosymbiont from Florida, USA - Sample 2 (SPAdes) (version 2) | ecosystem: Host-associated > Tunicates > Ascidians > Unclassified | place: Key West, Florida...
CCTGCCCCGATATCTAGGCGGGCTAGCAGTGGATAAAAGAAGAACTCGCTCAAACGAAAGAAGAAGACGGAACAATTGCTTCCGAAAACCTTGATCTTTGCTGGAGGACGAAGTACCTGCAGTTTCCCTCCTCACTGCACGGTAAAGGTGCGAACCCTATTAAATGACAACACTTCTGTCTGAAAGATCATTTACTACTTGACGCCCGTATCCCGCTCAGTGCAATTACCATCTGATCAGATCTTAATCTGTGCAAGGAAAGCGATTTTAGCAAACGCGAAATGTCCTGCGAACGTCGCATATCTGTATCCAGTTCAAGCGGCATTACGTACAGAAATGTTTTTACGGCATTACGTACAGAAACGGCATTACGTACAGAAAGAAATGTTATTCGCTCCATGTCACCAGCCTCTTACGTACGTTGTGCAAGCATCCCACATTTACAGGCGAGATTGCCTGCTGCAGGCGTGCACCGGTCCGAGTATTTTGCGTCCACATGCAGCATCCCCTGTAAGAAAATTTTACGCTGAGCAAATGTTTGCTTTAGTGAGCATAAATTGCGCAACCGTGCAGACACACAACTAGTCAAGCGTTGCAGTGAAAAGGCTATGCGATATATACGCGATAGTATATTTGGAATATTGCAAGTGCGCGAGAATAACATTTCACGGCGCAATGGTCTGATAGCACTGCGGAGGTGCGCGCCTCAGAGGGACATTGTTCACAGGTCACGCGCAAGTTATATCTGACCTTTTCACCGGTTTACATCAGTTGCCTTGATGCGTTGTGCAAATTTCCATTTTTTCCCTCTGTACCGCTTCTGCATGAGAACGACCGAATGGAATACAGTAGTTACAGGTGCATTGTTTAAGAGTCGGTTTGTCTTCAGTGTTGCCTGTGTGTATCATTTAGCACCCACTTTGCGCAGGGGCGCAACGATGTTAGATGGCGCCTAGGGTAAGAAGCAAGTTTGGCGTCCCCGTTTTCGAATCGCAGACCTTCCGAAGCAAATGTACTGTATTGAAGAAAGTACTTGCGACATTGTTGGGGCTTTTCGGCGCCCCCGCAGTGATTCGGCGCCCGTGGAATTGTGCCCCCCTTGCCCTCCTTGCCCCCCCAGTGGCGCAGCCAGCCCAAAATTTTAGGGTCAAAAATTTTGGGGGGCAAAATATTTGAGTTTAAGCGAGCAACAGTATTTTTGTTTGGGATGCTGCTTCTCAAAACACAAAATGACTAGATATGCTAAAAATTGAGGGGGGCATGGGCCCCTGGGCCCCGTGACTACACCTATGCCCCCTAGTTGCACCCCTGACCTTGAGATGCGTTGTGTCGAAGCATTATTATCTTTGTGTTCTTTGGTTAACACCCTAAAAATGGAAGCAAATGGTCTCAGGTGTAAGATGTCGTTTTTGGTCTTTAAAAGACCATTTAAAAAATTTACCGGTATTTTAAAATAGGTATCAAAAGAATTTCTTGCGCTCAGTCCAGTATGGCTATATTTTTATCTTATTGAAGGTATGTTTTTAATATCATCAGTAAACATAATACAATTAAGTAACTAGTTTTTGACAACTGAAAAACAAAATGCAAGGAAGCAGTCAGCGACACTCAGTATGAGACGCGTTGCGTGTTTCTTACTGATTTTTGCTTTAAACTAAAAGTTGTTATCGACACGACTGTGAGTGTTCTGACTAAGAAGATGGAAGATGTTTTGACTGATTTTATTACAATAGCAGACTGGAATTTCTGTTGATTATCTTTCATGCATTGTTGCAAGTGGCTAAATTGTTCTTTCTGAAACAGATGAAAATATTTGCATTTCGCAGAGTTCAAATAGAAAGAAAAATCGTACAGTTGATAATTGTTTATCTCCTCAAAATTTGCACCTGAATCTTCACTGCCAGTTCATAAAAAGTATGTACCAACAGCAAAAAAACAAACACCAATCACTTTTCTTTATAATCACGTAAAAATTTCACGAGTAACCCAATTAAGGAAAAGTAAAAAATCCTGACAAAAGCGATAAGCGGCGTCAGGCGATATTCTGTCAAATGGTTATTCTTAATCATGTAAATAAACAACTGAGAAGTGCGCTAGGGCGCAAATACCATTTTAACTAACGGTGGCTGTTCTAGCCAGATGTGTCTGGAACTGTGCGAAAAATCAATGAGGTAAAAATGTCCGGTAGTTCAGTTGCAATCAAGAATTACAGCCATTCATTCAGGTTCTCCGACCGATTGTGCCGGAGACAGACAGACAGACAGACAGATAATTTTATTTAACATCTGAAAAAATCAGATATCAGGGGGAGGAGAATGACCGCAAGGTCTTCGAGTCATCCTCCCCCTCGAAACACAGTCGAACAGAGAGTCAATCAAGACATCCTAAGATGCGGATTTTCGGGTACTTTCTTTGAAAAAACGTGTAAATTAGCATTTGAAATTTTTTCACAGGTCACAGTGACGTGCGTCTTCGTTTGCTTTTGTGTTGTTCAACCAAAAGCGGTGACTCCCAGGGCGCAGTAACTTCCTAACTTCCTTGCAAAGGTTCTTAGTGCACTGCACAAGCCAGATGTCCCATTTTCAAATGAGGTTTTTAAAGCTTCCGTGTATAGCATACCTGTATTTTAAACTGTCGTTTTATTTTAAATATTTTTTAAACTGTCGTTTTATTTTAAATATTTTAAACTGTCGTATTTTGAACTGTCGTATTTTAAACTGTCGTATTTTAAATTGTCGTATTTTAAACTGTCGTCTAACTGTATTTTAAACTGTCGTCTAACTGTATTTTAAACTGTCGTATTTTAAACTGTCGTCTAACTGTATTTTAAACTGTCGTTTGAAAGTAGTGAAATATTTGAGCACGGCAATCGCGGAATAATTTTTTTTGCGCAAATTTTAATGTCGTTTTATTGCTGAAAGCTCGCGAAGTAGCATTTGATAGCAAGCCTTGCAACACGCGAGGCCGCAAGAGAATCAGACCAGCAGTCGCGTACCTGAGAAATGCATCTCATGCGGCATGCGCTGCGCCCCGGCTACGACCCAGTAAATAATTTAAGACGGATTCCAGGACAGCTGTTTAGTAGTGTTTGCCTTGGTCTCTTCAAAACAGTTTGATGCACTTGCAGTAAGCACATGAAGACCACGTTTTGCACAAATGTAAATTGGCGACGGTAGCGAAATCAATTGAGCAACACGCTTGAACCTTATTTTCGCTGTGTTGCAAACAAGAGCTGCACTACCTGCGATAAATGCAGTTTTTCAACGCTTATACGGAGTGGACTAAGTTGATCCATTTATGTTTGGTTAAGATCACCGTGCGTGTAGATTGAGCTGTTTTGTGTTTTGATCCTTTCGCTCATTGGTAAAGGCTCATTATCACTTATGTTTTGTGCTCGAATCATCATTTAACCAGTTCAAACAAAAATTTGTACGAAAGCTCTGCTAACAAGGGTCGTATCGCAATAATTTTATAGGTTTATACTAACCAGTCCATTGCTTCATCTAATATGTTTGTTGTGATATGTTTTTAGTCCGTGTCCAGAGAGATGGATAGTTCGAGCCTGACAGGGTTCTGCAGTAAATCGTTATCAAACTTCGCGGTTCTGCTTTTGAAAAAACTGTTCTGTGGTTTATCGAATTCCGCTGTGTTTTTGCTTTTCCTAGTTGATTAGTAATTATTCCACTGTTAACATGAAAGTGATAAACACTAAAATATGCTTAAAAGCAAGCGGTTTTGCTGTTGGTTTTTCCACCGAACGATTTTGCCGATGTAGACATTTTTACATTTTGCCGGAACCGCAGTCAACAAAAGCATCACAGCGGCGAAATGCTTACAGTTGGGAGTTTCGCTCGAAAGAAATTGTTGCTCTCATGATCTCTCACGTAACCAGGAACAACAGCAGCAAAAGTTCTGCACCCACAACTGTTGGCAATGTCGTCAGAGAAACAGCAGCACGAGCCAGGACAGGAAATTAACGCACCGGTAGTAGCCAGAGAACGGTGCACGTAACTTAGACTTAGGCCCAACTGAAGCATCAGCACAGCAAGTTTTTATCTCGCAAGAAAATCATGGAGACTCATGCAACAGTTGGTACTCGGCACACGGGTGGATGGCAACCTCAGACCTGAGCGTCAAGCATTTCCTAAAATAGCATTGGGAACATCTGTTGCATTTTCCAGTGTGCTATTTGTGACGTGACAGTGTGGTCAATCTTTAACCGTTTAAAACTGACTTGACACGAAAATTTATGGTAAAATTGTTGGAAGATAGCCCTGACACATGTAACCATGGTCCTCAGTGTAAGCATCACTATTACGCTTGCATCACCAGAAAGTAGTCGTGCTTAATTTGTTAGCTGGAAAAGCAAAGATATGCCTGGCAATCGGGCCCACTTTGGCGATGAAGACGAAGAAATCAGTGTCAGCGACGAATTCAGTCTGAATGAAAAGATTGACGATGTTAACAATAACAGTGGTGCTTCAGACATGAGCTCTGAAGGTACTGCTGCTGTTAGGTACGTTACCGAGGAAAATGTAGCCTTTACTGTACCCGTGTTGTTCGCAGTGCACATAAATTTGATTGTTTGCTTAGATCGATTTTATTTCTTCTATGTTTTTCCTATCGTATTGTCCCTAAGCCACTTGACCGTTGACGTTACTAAAATTTTCACGCTTGGCTTAGCATGAATCACGTGGGAGTGCTTTCAGTCTGAGGACCTTTGAACTTCGTAACGTGACAACAAAAGTAGATAAAAACCGTGTTTTCCCGGCTAAATGTGGTAAAAAGCTTATGAAAGACTGCTTTTCTATCCTCTGCTAAATGCATTTTGGTATTAGCCTACTTCTAACATCTCTCAAAAACTGTTCTGAAGTCATTCCTTGGAAGTTATGTTATGCTCTGGTCATATCTTAATTTTCGAAGTTATAATTTTCAAATACCCTACTACTACTTTACGTGGCTTATTAGACTTCCGTCATTTTGTCACTTTGTAATGTGCGCCTTGCACAGATTTACAAAGGTGTTCTTTACAAAAGGTGTTTCTCCAAACAATCAGGACACTAAGTTCAACATGTCTCTTCCTAAATCTAAGAATCAGCAAAGTGAGGCATGCATCTATCGATGTTGCAGCGCGATAACCAAGAAAGGTTGCGAAGCGTTCAATGAGCCCAACTTCAGATCCTTTGATAACCCTTCATGATGATTTTTCGTCAATCTGTTGCCAAAACAATCTTATTGATAAGGCATGAATTGAATTTGTTAAACTTACAAAGCTGTCAGGTAATTTTCTGTTTTGTGTCATTGCTTGCTTATGTAACAACTGAATGTGCCCAAAAACATCTTGTCTTCAATACACATGCAGAAGTTTAAATTTACACAGCAATATTTGATTTAAAATGCCTAAGCAGAATATTGTAAACGCCGGCTATAAAACAAAGCTGCAAGGTTAAAGAGCAAAATTCGCCTGAACAAGAAATTTAAATTTTTTCAGCGGTACGGTGTACTTGAAAACTTGCTTCTGTAGTTGATTTGTCGCGTAAACATTCGCAGCTTCTGAGCAGGGGTGGACTGAGAGTGTTATAGGCCCTCGGGCAGAAAATACAATGGGCCCCTCCCCCGCTCTTTACCGTTAAATGCCGGATGTAGAGGCTGTGCAGCAAGTGAACTGTGCGTATTGGCATGACTAAGTAAGGGCTTTAGTTTAAGGTATATATGTGTTTATATGTATAAAATGATTTGAAAACTTCAATCTCATGAAGATGTTCATGGACACATGCTGATACTAACAACAAAGCATAATGACATGTCAAACAAAAGTTCCATTTAATTACAACGAATTAACGTATAAACAATGTACTCATTTCAGTCGTTCACAGATTACAGTACCAACATTGTACTTATTTCAGCTGAGGATTCTGCAATTTTATCAATAATTTTGTCTTTGTTTGATTTGATTTTCATTGTAATGTCTTTTTAAATATCAATTAGCATAAGTAACTCCAAGTTGTTCTGGGTGAGTGAAGTCCTCAGCCTTGTTTTCAACAGTCACTGTTTAGACAAATATCTTTCGCATATGCACTGTGTGACGCTTAGTGTTACAATTAATTTATATGCTGCATATAAATTTTCATATGCAGCTGCACACAGCCTGTACTCTGATAACAACTTGAAAGCACATGACAAACAATTCTTACATGTTGTCTTGGCATATGATTCAGCAATTTCTGTATACTCCGCCTCTGACTCCAAGCTGTCTGAATCATTTTCATTGTCATTCATATTCTCTAGCAGTCCCTTCTTCAGGTTTTTGTAGCTCGATGTAAATGAAACAAGTTCATCCTGACCTCTACTGCCACTCTTGTAAATTTCTGGTACTGCATTAGCAATCAAACTTAGCTCCACGTTTTGTGGAGATGCCAAGATTTCAGAAAACCTGTTTGGGTCAAAGCAGGAAATATAGAGTTTTTCATGAGACGAGAACCTAGCTCGCATGCAGGGGAGAACAGCATCCGTTACTGCATTATGGTATGAAACCTCAATTTCTCTTCTGGTCTGTGATACCTTCTGATGCTGAGCGACTAGATTTGATGGTTGAGAACCTCTTAGTGGAAGAAATGTTCACCTCTTCGAATTTCAAATTTGCACGAACAAAATTAAATGCTGTTTCAAAAATGCCACTAAGATCTGTTGAGATGTTTTCGAGATTTTCAGTGGCTTTGTTAATCATGCGCCAAGCTTGCATGATATCCAGGCCTGATATCTGAACTGACACTGGTGTGGTAATATCAAAAATTCGGATGATGGTTTCTAATTTGCGCAAGTTTTCACGCAATATCTGTGCTTCATAGCGATCTGATCCTTTTGAAATCAGGTGCTTCAATTACTTGCTGAAGGATGATCAGAAAGTCTGAATAGAATTCTGATGATTGATTTGTGTAGCTGCCAAACAATTTTCGAAGTGCTTTACCTCTGCTTGACCACCTAGTTTGACCAATGTGCTGTAGTCTTAAGCGTTTCTTATTTCCTGGTTTTGTCTGCATATGCTCTTCCCAGACCTTCATCCTTTTGTAAGAATCATTGAAAAATAGAGATATTTCAATAAACAGACCAAAAAGACTAGCTGCTGCGACACATACACGTCATTGATCACCAGATTTAGAACATGTGCATAGTACCAAGTATGAATGTGACTTGGGCGAGCTCCTTTCATAAGTCAGACATCATTCAAATGGGGTTTAGCTACCTGGTAAACTACAGGAAATCAGTTTTATGTATACAATAATAGTTAGCCTACTATGATATAATAACAGGGTTACAGTACTACAACAGTCTAGCTCTTTCTTGGTTGGTTGTTTTATGGCAACAGCTAGAGAGACAGTCTGATATTAGTGATAATGCTTACAAATGTACATGTATACGTATTCTATTACTAGTACATGTGTATACGCCTATAGAAGTAGTAACATATAATGTAATATGAGACACACACACTACGATGTGCAGGTGAGTTACCCGAGTCAGACTGCAGGTATTAGAATGTATAACAAGGACATCCTTGATAATTTTATTCGCAGCCAGGCGGGCCCCTTGCAGTGCCGGGCCCTCGGGCATGGTCCGATTGACCGATGACTCAGTCCACTCCTGCTTCTGAGCAATGATGCTGATGCGCGAATGATGTTAATTTGTTGACCAGTTTCGGTTGCGGAGAAGTTGTACTTGTTAAGTTTGTGCGTTAATGGAAGAAAAGTATCTAATGAACTACTACACCCGAACTCCTATGGCTGCAGGCAATGAGAGTTGTCAGCTACAGAAGCGTCCAACCGAACTGATGCATACCTATTCAAATTTTCTGATCGAAATCTCGTGGGTTTTATTTTGAGCTACGGCGTGCTTACTTCTGATATTTGCAGAAACACAAAAACTGATGCCCAGTTGGAAAGCTGAGTCAGAAAAAAACAAGTGTGCTTTTCTGCGTATAGGAAACAATAACACGTTTGTAGGTTTGAGCGCGTGGCTTGATCTCACCCTGTTTGCTGTTGATTGCAGATCACATGTTATGATTCTGGTAAGTCGCATCGATACCTGGGTCCCAGAAAGTCGACGTGAAAGTAATTCGTTCGGATGAAAACCGATGCATCTGCCTCCTGCTGCTCGGATGCTTCAGCGGCAAAAAGACTTTGCGGCGATTAGAAATTCACCAAAGCTTATTGCCCGGTTTTAACTGCCCGTCAACAGCTGCAGCCGTTCAGTGTCTTTTTATTATGAAGGTGCTTTGTCCATCTCCCGGCAATCTTGACAGTGCTGGTGGTGACAATGATTTCTGTCTGCGGGGGATTCACTATCGGCTTTTCTTCCCCGGCGACAGAAAGCCTCAAGGTGGCACCAGACGGATCTCTGAAACTCGATGTCCAGCAGTCCACCTGGTTTGGCGTGAGTTACGCTGCACGAGATAGACGTGTGTGTTCCTATTTACAGAACGTTGTGAGATAGATTACGATTAATAACTGGATTTCTGTCAAGAAAATGAGGTTTTTAAATTGTTTTGATGCTGCCTTAAACAAAAAGTCAGTGCTTTTCAGAAGGATTCGATAACTTCAGTGTAATGATTTACAGTTTTCCATGAACTTGTAAATTCTCTATGAACTGATCAGTGAATTTAAAACAATGTAGAGAGTCCTAAATATAGGTTAGAATTGATTTTTTTCTGATGATATTACAACTATTTGACTCAAGGTATCAGATGGGCTGTGAACACCAACTGAAACCTGTGCCTAAACATCGCTTTCGGAACTACGCTTGTTTCGTGAAAGAAAACAACTGTAAAACCCTTGTGAAGCGAAGATGATAGCACATGTATCTGAAACGCCGGCTGCCTTTTTCTGTGAAAAACTTTCTCGCTAGGTCTTGTTCAACGACCCACCAGGTCAGGCCCGTAGGAAGATTTTAAGGCTTGAGAGAGCAAAATACATGTTTATGGGGGGCAAGATTTTTGTTTTTATTATGTTTAGAATTTTTTTCTGAGCACAATAAAATATAAGACAGCACAAAAAATTAGGGGCCATCACCCCCCGGATTCCTCCCGCGGCTCCGGTCCTGCATCAGGTTGCAGTCAGCGCTGTTTTGAGTTAAAGCCGTGACACTTCCTTCTCGACAGAGCTTGGTGATGCTTTCGGCATTGGTGGGCAGCATCATATGCGCACCCTTCATGGAGCGCCACGGGAGAAGGCCGACTGTTTTCGGTTCGCTGATCATGTATCTGACTGGGTGGTTGTTTATATTTCTTGCGGACTCTGTGTTCTTGCTCTTCCTCGGTCGGGTCGCTACCGGCGCTGCTTTCGGCTTCGCCATGACGTCTGTTCCGGTAAGAAACGTTTAGAGTTAAACAATATGTGGCGCAATAGAGCTTTAACTTGCACCATCGGGAACTTGCATGGTGCTTGCATATGGTTTTGAACAGCCAGTCGTGCAGCTTTAAGTTGATGCTCAGTTATATTTGCATTGTGATTTCATCAAAAATGTGGTTTGATACTCATGAAAGCGTTGCATACGCAGCTAAGACCATGCTCATGTAAAATTTTTGTATGTTCTTTATAAAGCTTGACCGGAAATTCGTCAGGACAAATTCTTTTGCTGCTATAACAGACGTATGCCAGATTTCAAATCTTAAGGCTCGAAAAATTACTTGCAATCTATCTGCTTCAAGCAAATTCTGATCAATGAAACAATCAAGGTCTTGTGAGTAGGATTGTTGAGAAACAGCAAGTTGTCTTTTAAGACTTTCATTCTAAATACAAACTAAGTTAAGAAAAGAAAATCTCCTTAGTTTCGCCTTGGTCGTCGCAAGGACTGTGACAAAGCGCAGATATAAACATGGAAATTGCATTGGAAACACTGACGTGGTGTATTAGTAAATTTTTGCCTCTCGCAGACTGCTTTAAGTTTAAAAGTTGTACGTCGCTGCTTAGATCAAGGCCGATAGTTCACACTATCGGTTCATGTATAGTTCCTTAAGCAGCTCTGAGTTTGTCCTGGAATGGGTGGGTTTTCAGTCATTGACTGTTGACAATGTACTGGTGCTTCTACAAATTGCCCAAGGCCGCACTGGCTGATGTGAGCTGTATGGAGTTTGTGAAAAATGCCAAATATTGGAAAAAGCACCCCAAAATTAATTTAAATGTGTATATCACGTTGTTTTGTAAAACTTTCTTTAAAGTTGGTTTTGTCTCACTGTGCAAAATATCCTGAATCGTTTTCTAGGTAAGTAGGTAATGCACACTGCGCTTAATAGTAAATCAAAAGATCCTTGTAGGCTATAAAATAGACTTACGATTAGTAATACACCCTACTCAGATCAAACTGCGGATTCGTTAACAGAAGATCTCAAACCAAGGGTTGAACGTTCAAACGATTAACTTGCCGCCAGATTCTGCTTATGAACTATGGTTTCGAATGAAGAGCAGCTTCATAAATTTTAGTCTTTGTTGACTCTACCGCGCACTTTTAAATGTTGAGCAGCCAATCACGAAATTTGGTATATGTGTTGTCTTTCTTTCGTACATCAGTGATATTGAGTGTGTTTTGCACAGATGTGCTTTTAAAATCTGCCATAAGAATGAAACTGGCAGTAACGGGCAAATTTTGACCGGCGTGTCACGTCACAGTTTTGCTGCATTGGAGACTTTCCACAGATCCAACGGAAAAATATGTGCGATCGCTACAACACAACTCACCTTAAATCGTGCGGCGTAGGTTGATCAAGCTTTGCATATTTTGTGACTGAGTTTTGTGTTGATCTTTACAGGCGTACTTGGGGGAGGTCGGCCCGCCGTTCATTCGAGGAATGCTCGGTACTTTATTCAACCTCGGGCTGTCGTCGGGCATCGTGTTGGCTTTCGGATTCGCAATGTTGTTAAGTTGGAGGAACCTTGCGGAGATTGGTGCTATTACAGGTGCTTTGCGATTACACACACTTTGTTTTTGTATGTAGTGGACGTTTTCGAAAGCTTGCAAATACGCTGTGAAAGCGAGCATTGTTGAAACATTTGCAAAACCTTAGAGAACCCGTAAGCACATGCCTGTGGTGAAAGCAATGTTTCTGAGCCTGGTTTAGATATGCAGTCCAAACGTGCGAATGTTAATATTATGAGAAAGCTGCACAATCACAACAACAGACTGTAGCAGCGTGAATAATTCACTCTATAGCGAATATTTCTCTTTTCTGCTCTTTGCGATTTCTTCACTACGGCTTACGTCTGTTCGCGCGAGTTGTGAAGCTCTTCGGCAGACTCCAATACTCGCAGTACTGTACAAATAGTTTTTCAGTAGACGTGTCACAACCAGACAACTTTAATCGTAATTTCACGTGTGTGTTTTGGCGTCAATTTTGTGCTGCGTTTGCTTTTTCACAAAAGATGTGCGAGGTCGACGGTTTCAGTACGTTTGTCAGTTCTGCCGTCTCACCGTCTCCAAATCTTCACCACCTTGCGCAGCTGTCTGTTGTTAACTACAACTTCCTAGCAGTTGATAATTTGTAAAGTCTTTTTCAATTTTGTTATGGTGGTCCAGCAGTTTAGTTCGCATTCAAGTCAAACTTCTCCGGCTGAACTGTTTTTGGTCAAGTTTAAGCAAAGCGACTCTCTTCGTGACACGCTCGCTACCAAAGTTAAGAAAAAAACGATCGTCGTATTTAAACTGCCATTTCTGACTTCTTGCAAAGCGTTGTTGTGCGATGTTTGGTGTTGCAGCGTTTGTTGCCACCATCAGTTGCTCTTGCATTCCGGAAAGTCCCTACTGGCTGTTGGAGCGCGGTGATGACGTCAGAGCCGCGCTGGCCTTCAAGTCCCTGTACAGCAAGAAGGGACGAACGTCCGCCATACAGGCACGCATGAAGGAATACAAGAGCAGACCGAAATCAAAACAGGTGCGTTTTTCTGTGTTTAAAATATTTCACATCACTTGTGTACGCAACTTACGCAGCTTAGCCATTGCGCTGAGGCGTTTCGTAATTTTGCTGAAAACGTCCCAGCCTTGAACCTTTTCTACGCATGTTTCTGTTCTGCGGTTTTCAATGTTTTTGGATTTATTATTGAAGAAGGGACCTGCTGTTTCCAAGCTCCTTGTCCTGTGCTGACACACCTGAATAAGACCAGTAGCACTGAAAAGAATTTATTCGGTGGATATGTTGTACAGACTTGTTGAAATCAAATCCATGCACCATTTTTTCCGGTGGTTGTGTTTGTTTCAACATAAAAGCTGTAAAAAAATGCCCAGTTAATTATTTCTAATCTTAAACCAATTGGGCCTTTCAAACCAATGGTTGTTACGTTTCATTTTACTTTTCCATGACGCAAGCCCCAAGTACTAAACGCGTCGGTCCGTATCGCTTTCAGAGATTTTGTGCGTGCCAAGCTCATGTCCTTTGTCATTATATAGTGCTTCAATCTCACTTTGAATCAAATAGCTTTCAAAGATTTTTTATTTTCTTGGCTATGCAGATTGCAGATACACTTTCGCGACAGTTTGATTGCAGCGATATACATTTCCCAATGCGCTACTTTTGATGCTTTTGATAGCTTGCGCAATCAGCTTCCAGTGACAAGTCTTCTCCCATGTGTTTGCCTTTGCCTAACGTTGTGGCTTTCATCGTTATAAAAAGATACATCAAAATATTGTTTTTGCAGTCGTCGCTCTCAGCGAAAGATTTTGTTGAACCGTCGTTTTACAAGCCTCTGGTTGTTGTCGTTGCGCTTCAATTGTTCCAGCACTTCACCGGGATCAACGCCACCGTTTTCTACGCTCATTCGATTTTCGTGGCGGCCAACTTCACTGACGGTAAGTGGCTTCAGTTTCACTCAAGTGAATTGCGCGAGTCGGAAATTCATTTGCACAGTACGTCACTGCGATCGCAAATAACGCTGTAATGAGTGCTTTTTGCAACGGTTTTCAAAGCTGCAATGCGGAATTACCACAAATAAATAGCGGAAACTTGTTTTTCAAACTTCATTGGTATCAGTCCCTGACGAATGGAGCTTCAACTCTCACTCGTTTTCCTTTATTCAAATTTGTGCCAATGACAGAGTGTGTAGCACTCGGAAAAATCTATTCTGTTTTTGTAAAGAAATGGATGCGCAAACATCTCTTCTGCGCTGTGTCTAAAGCATCTCGACTAGATATTTTAGATCAGCGTTTCTTAAACATTTACATGTCACGGACCCAGTACATTCTAACAAAGGTTACGGAACCCTTAAGAAGAAATGTTACAGTAAATATTTGAAATTAGGTCTTAATTATCGTACTAGTAATTGAAATTTCTGAAAAGCCCATTAACCCTTTAGATCACATTCGTGGACCCCTTAATCACCTTCACGGCCCCTTAGTGGTTTACGGACCCCAGGTTAGGAACCCGTGCTTTAGATAAAACACCACGTAGTTTTAAATTTAGTCTGTCACTGCTTGTGTTCAGAATATCTGCCAGCGCTGTTGGTGAGCATAATCCAGCTTGCAGCAATACTTGTCGCCATGTTGTTGATCGAGAAGGCTGGACGAAAAAAACTGCTCATAATTTCGTCGCTCGGTGTCGCCCTGTGCCACGCAGCACTGGGAGTTTGTATGTACCAGTTGCAAGGACAATCAATCCACCAGGTGAACTGACGCTCCTAACCTTTTGTCACAGTTGCAATTGTTTGCGTATTTTGCGTGAGTTTAGCGAGCCCAAAAGTTACTTGGGCCTCTTGTCGCAGTTTGGTAAATGTTTGCTTATGTTAAAATTGAGATGTTGAAAATGTATTTTGCAACCGTTTCGTTCAGAAAACTGAACCCTTAAGAAGTTTGATAATATTTGCTATTGCTCAAAGTTATGCGTAAATGAAATATATGATTTGAAATAACTAGATTGTTATTAGCTCGAAAAGGATTAAGCGCGACAATATTCGGATTTAGTGACCGATTTTGTAAATTGTGAGCGGATGTTTGACATTCAAGACAGGGACATTATGATAGTTAACAACTGGAAGCATTTTAGCAAAGGATTATATTTCAAATAATATGAAAATAGAAAGCTATATGAAAACTTCCTTGGTAAAATCAACTTCTGCAAGACGCAGAAAGTTTTTCCGCCAATTTGCTGATTTTCCACGTGTTTGAAATGCTCCCAGCTAGCGAGATGATTGTCGTTTGCACCGTGAGTTCCCAAATATGATAAATTTTTTCAGCTACCCGATTCTGGGGCTTCAGTCAATAGCAGCAACTTCGCCGCTGCTGGAAACACGTCGGGAACCGGCGTCATGTTGGGCCAAGAAGGGTCAACGACGGAGCCAACACCTGGTGAGGCAATCGGAGTTTCTGTGCCAACCACTGCATATTTTTGATCAAGCGAAAATTTTTTTTGAATGTTTTTGTGCCATGTCATGTGCGCACAGGTTTGAACACCAGCCTTTTTTACTCTACACTTTTTTAAAACAGTGATCGCCGCTTTATAAGCCCACCCATCTGCAAAGCCCAATGTAACGCGGTCCCAATTTACTCCATTTGTTCGCGTAGTGATGTCCCCCGGTTTATAGCCCGTTTAGGAGCGCGATTGCGTAATATTGAGCACGACTGCGTAATATTGAGCACGATTGCGTAATATTGAGCGCAAAGACAGGATGACGAAGGCGTTTACTACAGTTTGCTTCATGCAGGGTGTAGTGCTGAAAAGCGAAGTGTGGGAACGCACCAAAAATTAGCCGTTTTCACGTAAAACAAGTGTGGCAACGCGAAAAAGAAGTGTGGGTTCTCACTCAAAAAACTATAGTCATTCTCAGTAGTTACACAATTATACTAAGGTGCTACGCAAGAGATAACTTGTCATTTGTTCATTTATGCGACGTATGGAGCTACACACAGAAACTCTGAGTAAAAATACACATCTTCAAGTCAGGTTACTATGAAAAAAGTGCGGGAACGCCGTTCCCACGCTTTCCCGTTCCACTATACTACACACTTGATGTCAAATGTAGCCAAGTCGCTCGCGTGTAGCTTCTCATTCGGTCTGCACTTGTCGTTAGCCATGTTTGCAAGACGTCGCGCGGCACTGCGTTGAAACTGAACTTTTAAAAAGTTGTTTGTGAGGGTTTTATCATTGGTATCAAACCTGAACAATCGTAAAACCATGTGTCCCTAACGCAATGCGATGTCGGACAAATAAGCTGTTACAAAAACAGTTCGCTTTGGTTTAAGTTATGCAAAGCAAACCACTGGCCATTTAAACACTGAGGCAGATGCAGGAGCGGATGCAACCAATAAGGTTAGGGGGAGGTTCAGTAATACTTGGTACTGTAGTCAAGTCTCATAAGGGCTTCTCTACCGCAACAGAGATGGTGTATACTTCACAACACTGCTGTGACAAAACAATGGATGGCCAAATGGCCTTTTATCGCGAATGTTGTTTTCCGAATTGTACAAAGTTATGGTGAATAAAGTTACACAAAGTTATGGTGAATAAAGTTACTTTCGTAGGTTTTAGGGGGGAGATCACTCCAATCATCCCCCCGGGTCTGCCCCTGCGCAGATGAGGCACAGAGAGAAGAATAGCACAAGGGTTTCGTGTGTTGAAGAAATTGTTTGTGATTTCACTTTGCTTGAAATCTTTTCTGCTTGTCAAGAAGTGTATTAATGTTTTGTGTTCATATTCTGAATCGAAAACGATGAAATGTTTTCACTTTTAAGCAACAAACGGCAACTAACATTTCTGTATTCAAAGCAATACTAAGTCCTAACCTGCAAAGCCTGCTGTCCCAACCGCTGCCTTGTAGTGCCAAGTGTCCCAAAGAAACAAGATATTTTGAAGTGTGACGCTAATGATTGGTTGTCTGTTGTTTTCATTACTCAATGGTGTCACGAAACTTTGCTTACGTGCGTTTTGTATGCAGCTGCTGCGTGGGTAGCTTTGGCTTGTGTCCTTCTTTTCAACGTCTTCTACGCCATTGGCCTGGGTCCGATTGCGTTTGTGGCCATGGGGGAGATTGTGCCACTGGAAAATCGAGGATTTTTCGGCGCCGCGGCCACGTCCGCCAATTGCATTTCTTCCTTTTTAGTCGTCAAAACGTTTCCGTTTCTTGTGGTAAGTAACAAGGTCGTGCGTGCAAGTCAGGATAGCACCACTCTGCAAGATATCGAATCCGTTCAGTGGTAGATGTGAGCTGCTTGATCCAAAAGCAGCGGTTCCACTCAGCTGTCGCGGTGCATGTTTTCTTTTACTTCTGTAGACCTGTGTCACTTAAGTCGATTTGGTCTCATTGCGGACAACAGAGTCTTCGTAATCATCAGATGTCGTGGATGTCTAAAAATGGAAACACCCGGAAAACGCAAAAAACAACACACTAAAAACCAAAAGAGTACTAAATGTCAAAATGTCAGCTAAGGTGGGCCCAGTTTTACATTTAGTTTGCCAGGGGAGCGGCTCGCCCCCTGCCCCCCGTCAGTTACGCCACTGATCCAAGGGCTCTGGATGAACAAAAACGATGCTGTCGTTAAACGCAACAGCTCTGTGGGTCACCTGAAAAACGTTTTTATTGTATTAAAAGCTCTTTGTCAAACGCTTCCAACACTTTAATTTGATCCTTT
>Ga0210059_1008128_pt1 | contig 16601 bp, 10 predicted proteins | sample Ectturendosymbi2_FD_188042 | JGI IMG/M metagenome (GOLD analysis project Ga0210059, IMG submission 188042) | Ecteinascidia turbinata endosymbiont from Florida, USA - Sample 2 (SPAdes) (version 2) | ecosystem: Host-associated > Tunicates > Ascidians > Unclassified | place: Key West, Florida...
GTATGAAAAGCAGATCTACTTTCAAAGCATATCCTTTGTGGAACATTTTCGCTGATGAAGGCAGAATTATTAGGGTAAATACTTTACTTAGCCCCAACAAATTTCATTCGGTTGCTCTTTTCCTACATTTTTGTTCTCACTTTGCTTTTCTGTTTTCTTCTTGTTTACATTGGTTGAAATTTTCAACACTTCCCAGATTTCACACAATTTTTTAACAGCGCTGCAACATTTTGATGAAAGTTGCATAACGGTCGCATGTTAACAATCAACTGACAAAGAAACTATTATCTTAAAAAACTCAAAGGAAAAGTGGCACTGGTTTCACCACTTATTGATTGACGCCAGGTGTCTTTCATTATCACTTGAAGCATAACCTCCCTGAACGCGTCATATTTTGTCCCATCAATCCAATCTTTTTATTTCAACATCCTCAATACACCAAAAAACATTTCGGCATTGTTTTAAGTGAAAGCAAAGTAATGACGTTTTTTAACTTAATTCCAAGTATTGTTTTGTTTGTATAAGGAGTAACAATGCATGATCTTGAAAGTGATATCTTGTACCACGGCAAAAATTCCAAATTTTGTCTGACAAAGTAAATAGGGTACACAACTATTAAGGAATCCGTTCCGCATGAAAATCGAGCACAATTCGATCACTTTACTACAATCACCAGAGGGTTTGCATTTTTTGTTAAAACAAGCATTTTACTTCAGCAAAGTTTCTAATATTGAATCTTGATATGCAGTAGCGGTTTTCGGTAAACCGAGATAAAACAATGTTTCACAAAACCAATTCCAAAGCCTACATCCATGTACATCCATGGCTATTTGTCTCTACAGTTTCTTTAGCAGAATCATTATGATGACCGCGCTGGCTGTTTACAGCAGATCCTGTAAATCATAAGATTTACAGATCACAAGATTTCAGTTTTGAATAGAAGCCATCCCAGCCTTTGCAGAGATTGCATCCATTACTCCATACATAGCACTTTCAGGTCCATTGACTTGAATATCCCAACGACCTTCTGCGGAGCCGTCTGGATGAAACCTGGGACTTTTGACCGAAACATTGGCTTTACCTGCAATGTAATATTTTGAAACAATTTTATACATAAACTCCAAAAGGATTGTTTACATCTGGAAAATGCTCGTAAATGAACTTAATTGTAAACCATAGGCCAAACACAGCCTTATCGCGATTGTAAGCTGAGACAAAGACGAGTTTTTAACTTTTATTTTTTCTAACACTGGTTGTTAAGCAGCACAACCTATCATATAAACACAGAAAAATTCAGGCATCACTTAAACCAACAGGATGTTTTAAATACCCTCCTGATCCGAACGTGTTGAAATTGATTCTAGTCTTTTGATTTCAGTAAGAAATGACAATAGTTTTCAGCTATTTCATAGCCTTCACATGCACTTTGGCATGTTCTTTGACCTGTAAATCTCTATTTTTATGTCGCTTCTTTCAAACCTTACTGTTAATAGATCTCATCCTCAGTGTAATTCATTGAAAGTAATCGTTCCCCTTGAATGAAGTAAAGTTTGTCATTTTTGAAACTTTGAGAATTGCATTTTTAATCGTGGCATCACTTCTACACCAAACGATGTGAAAGTTTTATTAGTTCGTGGAAAAAGCTGGAACGGAATTCTGGTGGACATTTATTTTTTTTCTTTCCTTTATCAAGTGCAAGTTAGCCAAGTCTCAATTATAATATATTATCAATTATAATAAATAATGTAAATTGGTGATAAACATGTTACCAAATAAAGACTTCGTTCCCTGAAGTTTCATCAAGAGCCTTTTCAAAAAATCATTGGGGCCAAAGCAATTCCTATAGTTATTACCAAAAGTTCTCTAACCCAGCAACGGGAGGTGTCATGCTCAAACAAAATGTCTCCGACAGTTTTAAAAGTTACTAAAACAAAGTTTGATGCGGCATATTTTTCGTAAGACTTTATAAGAAACGTATGGGAATGAATAGGATCCGTGACAGTGTATGCAGGTGGTGACGCAAATATTAATTTTGATTTCCTTTTCATCAAAATATGCCGTTTAAATGCATGAAGCGACATTTCAAACCTTGTTTCTAAAATAAATTTACCAGAAAGAAAATTTTCTTTGATGTCATTGTCACTTCTAATTAGCCAACGCCAAAGGTACAGCGGAGGTATTTTATTGCTTTTTTTTAACTGTTTGCAGGAGCTCATAGGGGTGTGATTCGCTGCACGGTCATCAAAAAGTCTACTTAATCTTTTCACAAGCAAGGAACGTAAAATGTGTTTTCACAACATTTCGTCGATTTTCTCACAGCAAGATTTTATCTCTTAGCTTTTAGCTCAACAATTTAGCTTGATGACATATATATTCATGATGACGACTTTTCGTCAATTCAAATTCAAACCAGACATACATAGACAGCATTTCTTGAGGTTGTATGAATTGTACACGTAGTATAGCGTTGGAAAACTCTTAGTTGTTCATGAATATCTTTACATACAAGGAAATACGACTTGAAGATGTGCGGGCGCATTTCTGGTATTGAAAGCTGCATATGTGTGACAGTAAGCTCACGCAAAGTACAATCTTTTCCTTCTCATGAAAGATCACAAAACCAAAATAATTCTAAGCAATCGTTTGTAAGGTAGGAAAACGATATCTGTTTTAAAACTGAAAATAACAACGTCAAAAAATTCAAAATTTATTTTAAGCTGCAAACATCAGCAGCAATTGTTTGGGCCATTTATCTCAAGGGCAAATGTCAAAAATTCAATTTGCACTGAGAAACCTCAAGCACCAAAGGACCTGATGGAAAGCACCAAATCTGGAAAGATTTCTGAAATGCCTTGAATTCTCCGTATGTGAAGAGAATCAGTTATAAAGTGTGCATAACAATACTACCATTTTGAGTACTAAAATAAGAAAATGTTGTGGTATTACTAATTTCAAATAACCGAAAGTTTGGAACTGTAACTGCACCAAACAATCAAACATCAAACTTGCAAACACTGCAGCAGCAGCAAGCCACGAACGACGTAATCCCAACCTATTTTTGCTTCTTCCAGGAGCACCTCTTCTTTGTATCTCTCCTCTTTTTTCCTTATCAGTTCATTTCGAGCTTGCCGCAGTTCATTTCTCTTATCTTCCTTTTTCGACTCCACCACTGCAGCTGTCGTACCTCCAACTACAGCAGCACCAACAGCAAGAATTGCAGCAACAGCCAACATTGTTTTCAACCCAAGCGATTGTGATCTGTAAACATGAACAAGGATTTGTGTCTCAACAAAAGAAAAATTCATGAGACAAACCGAAAAGCAATGAAATTCATTAGAGCTCTTCTAGCACTATAAGGTGTTTCAAACAAAATATTCTTCTAAATTCTGTAAAAGCGTAAATATTGCTTGTGCGCACCATAATCAAAACAAACAACTCCGAGAAATCCGATGCTCATTTTAAATGTGTATGTCACAAATCAAAGGCATCGGACTGCTGGAAACCCGCAACATTAAAAGCAATCAGATGTAGTCAACTATGCTACCTTAAATATTTTGAGTAGTGATTTTTATAAAGATTGCTTGTAGAATTAACTCAGCACGTGCAACCACAACATTTGCATTGGCATTAAAACAACAATGTCGAAAAAATGATGGAATGAAACCAAGATACGCAAAGCATCTCAGAATATATTTTGTTCACTTGGTATCACATCATTTTGGTTCTATCCATCGTATAAATAAGATGGTACATAGAGACACATCTAAGAAGATAAGCCAAAATCTCTAGAATATGTTCCATTCTTTTGTCTTTTTACTATTCGTGTAAAGCCATACACCCCTACTTTGATTACAAAGAACAAATTATAGTTTTTCTTTTATACCTTGATGCACTTTGATCACAGGCATGAATGCAGTGCGCTAAACTAGCAAATTAAAGAAATTTTCCAAACAATTTCGGAATAAGTGAAAAAGTATTCTGTTGATGAAAGGATTGCGATATTATTGAAACGCAATGTAATTGAAGGCCATCACCCAAGTGTGCAATGTACATGCATTGAACAGTGAGGGCCAGTCCAACAGCTTGATAACAAAAAGCGCGTTACATTTCAGGCAGGGTGGTCGAAACAATTTGAGACGACAGCCGGAGTTAATGGCGAATTTTTCACAAATGTTCTATTTTTCGTTCAATCGTGCAAGAGCCTGAAAAAGCCGCCCCTCATGTTTCCCCCCAATAGTCTTTACAAACAATGCGTCATGCGCACTAGGGGGGTAGTGCAGTTCATGATCGGCGAAACGACACTCGTTACGTGATAATAAAAACTCTGGTGTCTCAGAACAGCAGATACACAACATGCAACTGGACGACCAGTGGCATTGATCAGAACATGTGCGTGTGATCAAAGTCATGAACAACCGAAATCTTAGCGACCATTTCTATGAAACCCCGAAAAAACGTGGTTTCGACTGAAAATACCGGCGAGATTTAATGTTGTCCAGTAATTGAAATGGCACAAACATCGAAAAAAGGATCTGGGAGCACGAATAATGAAAAGCGCCAACATCTTCGCAACAGGGAACCGATCATAGGTAAGTGTTGACAAGAACACGGTTGAAAAGTACGGGCAACACGTAAAACACAGCAAACCAACACGAACAAGAAAGCATTTGAGACACACATGGATAACAAAGAAAAGCCCTAAACACAACACCTGCAACGTCAACACAGAAAAATATCGATGCTGTAGGTACAGCAGCACGGTCAATCATGCCATCAAGGTCCCAAGAAGCGCCATCGCCAACAAAGTTTCGATCAAACTGATGATGAAAACGTTGGACCAGGAATGCTAACACCGACGCTGCAGCTTTATTACACGTAGACTCACGCAGTGGTGATCAAAACAGCATGACAGCGCGCAGACGCAGATGCCCACGCTGCTGAGTTCATAGTTCGTGCAATGTGAAACGCCACATGAGCTTACCTCGGAAAGAATGTGAGATTGTTGCTAATCTCATAAACAAGTCGCCGGACGCAGGCAGCTTTCAACAAACTGCCAAGCTGAGCAGTTTTGTAATAAAGCCAATCCTCACATTTCGAAAACGTTAAATTAAATTGCAGTATAGTGGGGCACTTCATGTTTTAAAAATCACTTATGTTTAGTTTAATCATGAAGAGCGACTAAATGTGAGGAAGAGTGTACATAAGATTATTATTTTTGCGATGTCTAGCGCCATCCAGCAAAAAATAAAAGTGGGATTCCGATACTGAACATATTCATCACGATCACAGTTTGGTTTCTGTCAGTACTTTGTCATCCGAATAAGAAATCACCCACAGCAACCTGTAGCACAGCAATGTGATGAACTGTCGGTGAGAACTGAGTGTTAAATATAAATTCGAGATGAAACAAACTCGTTTCTAAACTTTGAATGATGACCAAAACCGTCGGTCTTGTTGATTTTTGGCTGCTTGGAATTTCATTATCTTTCAATAAGTCATTGATTTTTCAGAAAAGTTTCTGATTTTCTTGTCTTAAACAGTTTCTTAAGTTTGATCAAAGTTCACGAGTCCCTTATCGCAGGACGATGTTCGGGCAAATGTTTTAGAACTGACAATCCGCTTGGAGGTCCTTTGTATTCCAACTCATAGCGTCCAGAAAAAACACCGTTTCCATTCGTGACAGGCAATTTCAGTTCAAGATCCACTTTGTCTACAAAACATGCAAAATGTCAAAGCGCTTTGTGCAAAATTTATCCTGGTTAAGTCACAATAACTAAGCGAAATGTAATGGAAGTTCAAGCTTAGAAAAATAATGCTCGGAGTATCCTTGGCAAGTTTCGTCTTAACATGGAAATATTACACCAAAGCAAACGTATAAAGAATCGGTCTAAAAACAGTTACTTTTTTCTGCTTGCAGGCGCTTTAACTTGACCACCTTCTGTTTTTCCATTTCTTCCACAGTTTCTTCATGGACATCTTTTGATAGATCGGCTCCCATTTGCACCAGGTTAATCAAAAATATTTTCGTTATAAAACTTTTCGAAACTTTAAACCTTAAGCCCTATCGTTTAAAAAGAAATATGCGAAAGAAACATTTTTAAAAGTTAGTTTTCACTTCTATGTTTTCATAGTCTTCCTGCACAGCTCACAACTTTAAACGTTATGATCGGTCGATTGTGAAAACAGCACATGAAATATCCATGACGCCACAATGGATATTGACCATGACATGTATTGCTGTAGCTTTGACAGCATCATGAACATATTGTGCGTTGCATGTAAAGTTATTGAAAACCTGAAACGCACCAAGCATGTAAATAGCAAATGAACTGGGAGTCTCGTAACACAAAAAGCGCACATTTTTACGTGTTTTATATATATAAATCAAAAGCAATTATTATTCTTAAAAGTGTTCAATTTTACAATTTAGGTCACTTAAATAAACCATAACCGTAAGTTAAGATCATCATTCTGCGAGTATTGTACAAAATGTACAAAATGATTGTTTGCTTGAATCCAGTTTGGAATAACCGCCCCAAAAATTGATATCAACACCAGAAAAAGCAATAGATATATTCATGACATTGCTCTAGTCTTTCATTTGCTATTAGCCCCTGATAATTGTTTGCATGTTTTTGGAACATACAACCAAGTTTATTGCTTTTTATGATCATTCACGTCCCCACAGAAGTTAATGTTTTACTTTTATTGCATTGTTCTAACTCCTTGTAGGTAGGAACTTTCATTTTTACAGATGCCGCCCCTTTGCAATTTTACAATTTTTTAGAAAATTACTTTCTTTGACACAAAAAGACATGTCATGAACTCTTTCGATTGAGTGAGACTAGAAGGATACATAAGACAAGTGTTACATTTCATTATGTTAGAGTTAGAATAATGCCAAAAAAAAAAAATCTATCATGAATCCTATTAAAACCATCGGAGAGTAATTTTCGGCTGCAGTAGGTCATAAGCAATATGAGAAAAAAAGAAAGCTAGAAAGTCATTCATACTTCTGTCTAGTGAGATGATTGTCTTGCAAAACGTTTCGACATTTACACATCATAGGTCCTGCTGAAACGGGGCTGATGCTTGAAAAAAGTTTTTTAAATGATCTTTTACAGAACATATTTAATAACTAGTAAAATCATACATGTTGTTTGACTTGCACAACCCTTAGATTACTAATGCAGTGCAATTATCAAATGTGAGTTTGTTGCGCATGACAGAAGAGATAAACACAGTAAATACATAGCCACACACATGAAGGAATAAACCTGCTTTAGAAATATACGAAGATTTTCCCAAGATTGCTTGTTTTATGCAGTAGAACGCTATTAAGTAGCATTTGAAATGGAGAAGGTGGAAAACGCTTGAGCCAAAACATTGCGGCTGTAACCAACAGTTTTTCCAAATATGAGGCTTCAAAGCTTGTGAAAATATCTCGAACAATTGCGTCGTACAACACACGGTAAAATATACGTTGCGCAAATATCATTTAGATGAAATAAGTCAACGTTGGACTTGTATTAAGAATCTCTCTCCCAATTAACAGGGTTGAAGTAATATTTGTTGCTTGAAAATCATTTGAGTGACTAAAATATTTTAAAATAATTTTAAAGAAGTATAGAAAGCACGAAATCATGCAACAGCAAACTGCAAACTTGGCGTATTCCCACGTTCCACTGTTTCGTTTATTCTTATTTGTTTGTGTAAAGGTCCAAATCTTTCTCCGAAATGCCTGTAAAAACCGTCACAGATGTTTCTGCAGAGGCTTATTCATACCAAACTTCTGTTTTTCTACCTTTGAACGCTTCCGAAAAATTGACAACGTAGAAAGTGAGATATTACATACGTCCTGTAATACACAAACTATTAAGCAAAGACCAAAACACAAGAAGCCACTAAATAGTCATGTAACGCCAATGCCAAGGAAAATCAATTATGTTCAGTTTTTCGACTGGGATTCTTCGCTGTCTTGCTTTATTTCTGTAGCCTCTATCTGCATATCAGTTTTTTTGATCCGTGCTTCTTTCGACATCTGCTTGATAATATCAGACTGAGAGACCAGTCTGGAAATCTCGTTCATCCTTGACCCTGGCCCTGTACAGGTCAACTCCCACCTCCCGCTTGTTTCTCCAGTGTCGTGAACAACTGGTCCTCGTGATTCAAAGAATATTTGGTCTGAAACAGAACGATAAACTAAATACAAAGCGCTCAACTCACCATGCGCATTGAAACTGTCATATAAAATTTTCAAGATTATAATGGTTTGCAAACATTTGCCAAAAGTAATCACAACTATTTTGAGGTTGAAGTTGCAATTAAGCTTTTTTTCCAATTATTGTTTTCAGAACTTTCTGGTGCACCAACGATTGACGTTTTGCTTCTAACGAAAAGCTCACTCACGTTAGATCAGAAAAACGACAGATACTATTTTCTCGTCTGGCAAGAGTTTATGCTTCAACTGTGTCAGTAGTTCTGCGATGAGATCATCGTCTACAATATTTCCTCTGCAACAGTTACAAATGCAATCTATTCGGAACACTTACTTGTTAACGTAGTGGTAATGACGTCAGCAGAGATGAAATGTACTTTGCAACACAAGATAAAAATGTGAAAAAGTAAAGAATTCTCTTGCACTTATCGGGACGATACCAAAATGAAATGAGATTTTGGTAAAGTTGCACTAATATAAATAATCTTACATACGCAAACCATAAGGATATTCCACAAAGTTTAGGAACGACGTGGCCACGTAAATCGTTGCACATATCCAAAAACTAACCAAAACTGATCAAACAACCGCATCATTGGCATAAGAGATGCTGCGATCTTATTTTCGTCCAGTACAAAAACTTTTACCAATCAGGTAAATGGAAAGTAGTTGAGAGGTATGGAAGGCAGCAGTTTTTCATGAGTCTCTGACATGTTGATGCTAAATTATAAGCTGCTGTAGTAATTGCTCTCAGTAAAACCGATAAAAACTAATTTTATACATACAGTTTTACAGATAAGTTGCCTGCCAGTTTTAATCAGTTTATTCAGAGTTCTTTCGCATTTGCACATTTATAAAAGAACTATAATGTAGTAGTGTTAAGAGTTCATGGTGTGCAGCTCTTGTGGTTTTACCTTCTTCATTTTTAAGTGTCTTCAAGCGTTCTTCTTTTAACTTTTCCAGCTGCTTCACTTGCTCCTCAAAAGCGTTTTTGTCAGAAGCATCCTCTCCAGTGAAAAAACACAGAAGCATGAAAAGCCAGTTCTCTGTTAGAATATTTCAAACATGTATTTTAGCTGTGTTAAATTGATGACTGCTTGTGATGTAGCTGGAGATTTTTGCATCATATGGACAGCAAACATTTTTAAATTATTTGATTGTAAGAGTCATCTTTAGGAACTGATATTTCTCCATCAAATTAATTCAGACTTACTTATTGCTTGGCATAAGCTGCTTTTCTCTTCTTTCATTTCTTTTGAATTGCTGAAATCAAAACACAGAAAAAGGCGGTTTGGCTTGATTTGGTATGGATTTATTTATGACTTACAGTCTTTGCAAAAGTTTTTCATTCTTGGCTTCACATTGATTGCACGTTTAGTTTTCCGTGCCAAGCTCAAAACGATACGAGTACAAAAGCGTACGGGGGCTCTAGTACTTGTGAAACACATACTGCAATTTTGGTATGCCGCTTACGCAGCTTGCGGGTCAAACAAAACCGGAGAAAAAAGGGTAGGTTTTCATGATGCACATAAAGCAGTGGTTGATCATTTTCGCACCTGCTTGAGTTTCATCAAAGGTCTCGCAGCCAAACAGCTAGCAGGAAGACAAGATACAGTGTTTAAAAAAGTGATTCTCTCGACAATACTGGAAAAGCAACAGCAGCAATCTGAACGCTTCTAACAAATTTACTAACAGTTTTGTGCAATTAACCAAACGCTCCGTCCAATCATTTACTCAAAAAATGAATTTCTCATGATGTTTTCCAACTATGCGGAATCAGGTTTGAAACCTGTAGTGTGTTTCAACCTCAAGCTCATTCTGTTGTTCGAAATTCTCTACAACCTGCACAGCACATTCGAAAATATTTGTGAAAAACATCTCTCTCAAAAGAAATTGCAAGCGGGTGCAGAAACAAATTCCAGCTGATTCCGATCTAACGAAAGTATTTTTATCAACAGATTTGCTTTTATGCAAAGCAACGTCATTTTTTACATACCAGCTATTAAAGGACCATACCAATTTATTTTTTCAACATTTCGGTTTCTTACTTCTGAAATTCAAAAAAGTTTACTGAGAGTTTCTGATTGAAAGCTGCATCGGGAAAATGGAATTTGCTCTTTCTTTAAAAATACAATCAAACATCAGTACCCAGGTGACACCAAAGATCGAATTAACAATTTTTGAATAATATTCTCAATTCGAACACTTTTTCTTTGTTCTTTTTACAGTATCAATGAACAGATTCTATTCATGAATCAATAAGACGACAGTTTTCCTTAAAATGTCAAGGTTGAAGTCGAAGCCAACTTTGCCGAAAATCGAACACGGTAGTGCAAAAAATTGTCAAGTTCCACCAAACACCTCGTAAGGTCAGTGAGTTTGGGACTTTGCAAAATAATTTTCTGTGGTGTTGGGCTCTGTAAGGCAAAACACAACGAATTCCTTTCTACGACGCATTCAAAAGCTAGATACTTGTCTAGAGGTTTTGACACAATTTGCTGTGCTCTAAGAGATATGAAGAAATTTACCTACTTTGGTATGATCTGTGAAAAATTAGAAAAATTTACAATGAAGTGCATCTATACACTAGAGTTTTACCACAATGCAAATGATCATTATAAGCAATAGAATAGCTTATGTTGTCCAATGCAAACAGCAACGACTGTAACAAAAATATCTCAAAACAATTGTAATTTTGCTTTTGAAGCGACCAAAACAATGATCACAATCAAGCTATTCCCTCAGAGAGACTTTTACTAAAAATTTCTGAACTTTATTCAAATATTTCTGCTTACCTGGAAACTTCCGAAAAGATTTCTTCATATTCTTGAGTAAGAGCTGATGATGATGGCATTTTGTTTTCGATTCTTGCCCTATCTTTAGCTGACATATTTTAAACTTACAGCACTAATTAACCACAAAACTGCATTTGCCAAAATTAACCTATCCAATTAAGAGCAAAATGTTTGTAGCAAAGACGTTTGATGAGAATATAGTTTGTTTGCATGTATGCGTATTTCAACTGCTTCTCGAAACGTGATTGCAAACTCATTTCTCAGTCCCAAAATTTTTCTAAAATTTTCAATTTCTGTGATCATGTCGACAAAAGTGATCAAATTTTTTTCTGCGCTTTGTGAACTTCACTATAGAATATAAAATATCGTTTAAGCTTTGCTGAGCGGTCTATTGAAGTTGTTTCCATCTTAGTTTTAGCAACAGAATACTTGGGGTTGTTTTTGTCTGATGCTGATGGGGACAATGCAGTTAAACATTTACAGTCAACTCTACAAGTATCTAACTAGAAAGTGAGTTTCCCATTTCATACCCTACAGATGGTTGCTTTTTGTAAAAACCACTTTACTTTTTCTATAGATAATCCCATCAGGTTTCCCACAAGTTTTACACGAAATACATCTTGTCCTGTTTGTTAAGTTTTCGAGCACTGCTGCAGAGCGTATTGTGCTGACAAGCCTTTCGCTGCAGTTTGGTTTGATCCCAAATGAAAGCTCAATTGTATTTATTTACAAAACAACATGTAACTTACATTAGCTTCAGAACAGGGTGCACATTTTCTGTGCATGTTAGTAGCGCACACATATAAGCTTTGACAAGTCCCAAAGCTGACCGCTATTAAAGTAATAATATTGCACTTAAAATTATGAACTAGACACCGCTACGTCGCTGCAAATCTGGTTCGCGCTCTCCAACTTGTTGATCGCCCTTCGACCGCATTTTTGCACCCCTGCTTAAGACTATAGTTGGTTTATTGCACCGCATACAAAAAATATTTTTGATCTCTGAACTCTTAACAAAGTTTGAAAAACTGCACACATATCTAAGCTACTGGTTATCAAGGGCGCAATTTTTTTGTAAAATGTGGGGGGACCGTTTGGTGCGAAGCCAATATAGTCATCGGGTCCAGGCAGTAATGAAGTTTTATAAATATAGATTCCCAATCTTGCTTTTAGAGGTGTTTTGAAAGCAACACTAACCACGGTTTGCTTTATCCTTACAGATGATTTACGAATTAATATACTTAAATTTGTTACTGGTCACGGTATTAGAGTTCAGCAATATGATCAACATTCCACACTTTGGCAAACGTACAGCTTGATCACATATAACGGCATCTGTCGTTACAAGCAAAAGTCACGAACTTGGCGATAAGTGATGTCAACATTCAAGATTAGCCGACAAATTAAAGGCTATTAATTGACACTTCTGTTAATCATAAGAATGGCTTCTTTGCACACGTGTTAAATAATAATTATGCTAGACTTCATGAAAGCCTACCTACCGCTGCATGCATGTAGAATCATACCAAAAGAACTTGCATTTAGAAGTACCTAAATACCTGTCTTCTGTGCTCACTGACAGCTACAAATTTTTCAACATTTTTTTCTGATTTCAACAGTTTTAACCTTTCTCTTTGCGTGTGGCATGCCATCACATTGTTTAGTCAACCCTGCGACATCGTTGACCGCAACCGTGTCTTCAATCCCAGAAGAGCATTGCCGAACAATGACTGTTCACCAATGTATTTAGCACACGTACAAAGTGTAAGAGTCGCGGAATGAATATCATTTGGGTTGATTGGTCACCACTGTAGTGGCATACCTAGGGTTTCCCGCGCCCGGGGGCAAACTCAGTTTTGGCGCCCCCCCCACCCAGCCCGTTCATGGCAGCATAGATGCGAAGAATGTGTTGGGAATAAAGGGACGCCGAAAGCTGACTCAGGCCCTGCAATCTCCTGCATATAGTTGTTTCTTGACCCGTCTGAAAACTTCCTGTGATTGTGACGTCACATAAATGACGTCGAGACCTTTGAATCTTGAAAATCATTAATTCTTAACCCTACCGTAGGGTTTCGCGTAAAGTTATTCCCTCTGAAATTTTGGTCACGATTGAACAATCAAACTGTTTTATTACGACACTCCAAATTGCGGTAATGTATTCTCGAATTGTAACAACTACTGAAACAAAATGCAAAAACTAACCAAAAAGTTCCCTGATCATCTGTACAAATATGTATTAATTTTAATGACAAATTTTTGGGCATTAAAATCTTCTGACAACACAGGATAAAATTGGCCAGAGTTGCACCTTGTTTTCTAAACCACGGGTTTGTCAGAGCCTTTCGAAGATGCCAAATCCAGCGTACCCTCTTGTTCCGTCCCCTGGTCAGGTCTGTTTGCAATCATCGCTGTGCGAGCCGGAGGGACTAGGGATTTATAGAGCATGCACTCTCAGAGTATTGAGTAATAAAACATCATAAAGAACTGACTGAGGGAGACCCACGAGTCACGAATACATAAAAGAGAAGAACAAAGAGAAGAATGCATATGAAAAACTGAAGGAAATGATTTTATATATAACTGCTATACAAATATAGAATTGCAAAATCCCGAAGTATTTTCTTCGATACAGGCTAACACCTTGAAAAGTTGACAGAAAATAAAAGAAATGCTGCGATTTAATGCTATACTTGTAATTATCTAACTTCAAAGAAAATGTTTTTTTTGCCTTTACTGTAAAGTTGTCGATTGTTCCTTCAAAAAATTGCTGTAAATGAAATGTGTCACATCCACTAACTGATCTGAGAAATATCTGAGGTCAGTGACGCTCCGTGCGAAGTTCCAGGTTAGCGATTGTGTGACCTGAATTTCGACAATCATGTCCATGGAAATGCTCAGTTTCTAGCCCAAACTTATATAAAGCCAGTACATGCAGCAGTAACTTAAACGTTCACAATAACTAATAAACTCAAGGTTGTTACACAGCTACAATTACAATTTTGCAAAAGTATTCAGCAATTTTTTAAATATCCCACAAACAAAAATCATCATAACTTCCTTCAGAACCACACCAAATCCATTTCAACATGAAGTTTGTCAAACCATAAAAAGCTCAAATACTCTCTTTAACATCCAGATCTGCAGTCGTAACAGCCAGGGCCATGCAGATAGGTCTGGTGATTCCCGGGGCAGTTGATTGATTGCATGCCCCCATCAAATTCTAGTATTGAGGAATGGGAAAATGCAGGCATTTGAAATAAGTAAAACTAGTTTTGACTAATAAACAAGTTTTGAAAAATTGAATTAAAAGGAATTCAAAGTATTTTGTGTTTTGAATGTGTTACATTTTTAATAATTTGTTTTATTCTGCGGGCTTGAGACATCTGTTTGCAAGCAAATTTCTTCCACTCATGGGTAAGCTATGCATTGAGGAATTAGATATTGCATTTATTCATGCCGTACATATCAAACAGGTCCACCAAAAGAAGATAGCACTTACGGCATGTTAGGAGATAGAGTTGTCTATTGTTTCTCCTAGAAATAGTATCTGAAAAAAAGTAGAACAACCATGCAATTTGATGCATTGTCGCCCTTTATATTATTCTGAACTATAAACAAATTGCTAAGGATGTTTTGTTCAGTAAAAACAACTGAAGGTAACGATGGCAGTGTTTCATCTCTCTCTCAGGTCACTTAACATGCATTTGCCTGCATTCCCCCTCAGGCAAGTTCCCATCAGATCCATGCAGCACATTTCAGTGGCCAATAAAAAGCCTCTAGTTCAGGGATGCGAAAATGCGGTCGCGGACTCGCGCCGCGTGACCAAAAACGTGGAGTGCACGAACGTTTTTTACGTTTTATATTTCATGCACATGAATGCTACGTGGCAAAGCTTGTACTGTAGGTATGCGCTATAAATTGCTGCTCGCTACTAACATTCACAGATAATTTTGCACCCCTGGTCATGCTACAAGATTTTGATAAACGCACTTTTTGTTAATTCACTCTTTAATGACCCACTGCGTTGTATGTCCGGGGACATCGTCTCGTTCATGCCCCCTCTGCACATCTATGGCAACAACATTGTGTAAGTTTTATCGCTGCTCTAAAAGCATACGCTCTATAGCACTCTGCATGCACTGTGAACGCTGGATTACTGTGCCATTATGACGCAGCTATAAAATGATAGAGAAGTCGGAAAGTTTGCAACCCTGACTATCTGAAAGCGTTGTGACGCAGCCGTGAGTCAAACCACATGCGGGCGCTTATTGCTGGAGACCGAAACTCCGCCTGGAAACGTCCCTTTAGGTTCATAATTGCTCGCTTTGCGAACCTTGGTGATCTTGATGAGAACTCGCAATGACATTCGACATTTTGTAATTTGTAACATTTAACATTTCGTAATTAGTTTCTAACATTCTGACCTCAATTTGGCGCCCCCAAAGTGCTGCGCCCGGGGGCAGATGTCCCCCCTTGCCCCCCTTGTCACGCCACTGCACCACTGTCGCGACATTGCAAGAAATGAAGCTAAATGTATAGGCTATCTTTAACTCCTAGGCAAGTCCTCAGTTTTGAGAAACAGGTAAATATGTAGCTAAGTCAATACATCTCCAACGTTTTGATTGAAAACCTGTTTACTAATGGTTGAAACAGTCTTTTACAATACTGCCAATCCTAAAACTATGTTTCCACAATGGTGCTGCTTTTGTCTTCGGCAAAAACTTTGCAGAGATTTGGCCTGAAAATATAACTTTCTAACATTATATACTGACATCTTTAAATTTTACGCTGTCCGTTTCTGGATACGTGACAAATAACGCTACAGCAAAGCCAGTTACATTTCTGCACGAACAAAATCATAGCTCTTCCGTGGTCTCTCACATGGGCAGCTGTTAAACTCCATTGTTTCATGACAGTGACCTTACAGTATATCACACGGGGTAATGTCGTACAGAAGTAGTTAAGAACCTTTCGCGGTCTCTAGAAGCTTGCAAAATGCTAAAAATCATTTTGTCGAAGCTAAATAATGAGAATCACTGATACCGTACCAACCTCTGTTTCAACATCAGCTTGGCTATGTGTAAAATCTAACATGAAAAACTCTTCACGAAAAACTGTGACGTCACTTTTATTTTTGAAACCTCTCCAAATACAAAACCTAAAGATAAAAATGGGGTGGACATAGCATATCTTATCCCCACCTTCTGAAAACGTGGGGGAACACGTCCACCGTGTCCCCCATATAATTGCGCCCATGTTGGTTATTAGTCTTTACCCTTGTGCTCGACCTCGTTGGAAATGTAGTTTGCTAATTCAAACAAGTCGGATTTGTGCTGTACGAATGTTTTCTCCAACAAGTTAAAATATAATGCGAAAACAAATTATTGAGTGTTGAAAGATTTCTTAGTACAAAAAAATACCTAATTTCACTCAACGCACCAACGTCCTTAATTTGAAAAAGCAGTGCTTTTGCAAAAAGCGCAGTGAAAAGATTTTTCAAAGAATGCTGGTTTCTCAAAATGAGCCACAGCTGCGTTTAAAACATGTTGTCAGAGATCGTATACCTTGTAAATGGGAGTTTCAACATA
>Ga0210059_1008129_pt1 | contig 16600 bp, 11 predicted proteins | sample Ectturendosymbi2_FD_188042 | JGI IMG/M metagenome (GOLD analysis project Ga0210059, IMG submission 188042) | Ecteinascidia turbinata endosymbiont from Florida, USA - Sample 2 (SPAdes) (version 2) | ecosystem: Host-associated > Tunicates > Ascidians > Unclassified | place: Key West, Florida...
TGAGCGTAAATATGTTTTCTTTCGTGAAAGTAATTAGTTTTAGGAGCAAACAAATAGGACTTTCTTGTTAATTTTAATAAATTAAAAGAGCCAAAACAGAACTAAACATCATAATTGTGATTATAAATTTTGTTTGGTGTTCCCCAAAATTTTTTTATTGCATAAAGTGGTCCGTGATGCAAAAAAGGTTGAAAAACACTGGACTAGATGACCGCCACGGTCTTTCGCCAATCCTATATGACACAGCGCCCCTCTTTGTTTACACTGATCAACTATTGTGCCATTGTGTTTCCATTAGCTCTAATGTTCGCTAATGGTTGGTTTACTGCATGCGATGGCTTTTATGATGCTTCTGCTTGTTGCCTGAGTCATATGAAACAATAAACCATAACCATTATAAACTAGTTTTAATATTCTTAGCTGCACATTCTTAACAACTGTTCTCAAGAAAGAAAGTCGAATCAGACAAAAATTTGTTCTCTCACCTTGAACACAGGTAGCGCCGAAGAAACAAACGACGAGTAGTTTTATCCACATCACGTTTGTTCTTAAAAATTGTTGCAGATTCTATTAACTGAAGATAATTTCTGCAAAATATTAAAGCTTTGTTGCGGTCTGATATTAGTCAATGCTTTCTAACAAGTTTGCCGCAGAACTGCGGTCTGCCGCGAGACAATTCCAGGTGTGCCATGAAATTTTCAAAACTGATAACGACTTTATTTAAACCATTTCGTACGACAAGTGTGCGACTGCGTTTCTGTTAATTACCTTTTGGAAAATATTGTATACGACTATGTTTTCATTGGTTACGTTTCAGTTGTTAGCTTTGGTGTGCTGTGTGAAGAAAACGGAGTTGCAAACTTTGCTGCGGCCAAGAAAAGGTTGGAAACCACTGATTGATGATATGCATGATGACAATTCTTGCTGTCGGTGGTCGAAATAAAGTTTCCGTTTAACCAAATTCGACAAATCCCCAATAGCTTGGCAGTAAATAATGAGCATAGGAGCTTACGTTTTTTCCGAGCATGTTAACATTGCCATCAGTTTATTGAACTTTTGCGTTTTTCCTGCAGGTAGGCTCGTAACCACGGTGGCACATTCAGGGTCAGTGCTCCCCAAATTTTATGTGTGACCCCTCAAATTCTGTTGTGCCCAGAAAATTTGGTTTTAAACAAATAACACTAACAAAAATCCTGCCCCCTAAAATATTTTTGCCCCTCCAAACCTTAAAACCTGGCTACGGGCCTGCCTACAGGTGGTGGCCGTAGGGACTCCAGCACACAGTTTCGTGCGGGCAGCCATGGTGCTGATAAGATGGTCATGGAATCGACCTCCCAACCTTTCTTAAAATGTCGCGAAACAAGTAAAGGAAGATCAGAAACTACGGCAAGACCAACGAAAAGAGGTTTAAGCACCACAATTGCAATGCAATGCGTCTGGGTTTGTCGTGACCTGACTGTCAGAGAATGGAAATTAATCCTATATGTTCATGCAGCGACTTTTCCAGACAGTATTTTCCAAAGCTTTTGTCAAAATGTGATGTTGCAGCGCAAGGATTTTTGTTACAACATAAAATTTATTTTGCTCTGTAGAGTTTTGATTTTTGGACATATAGTGATATTAGAAAACGATTGAATAGAGCAAAATAACGTAGTAGGAATAGTACGACAAATGAAGTAGGGTTTTCGAGAAATCTGCCTGCCATGCTGTGCTTTCATGACTCTGCGAGAATTCTGACTGCATGTGTCAACATTCCAGTGACAATTTACGACAAGGAAAAAGCAGCTAAACCTGCTCGCAAACGATTTTACTGTGAAATCGATTGCGCGTCAATTACGCATAGGGCTGGGTTCAAGTAGCAAAAATTTATTGTTTAAGTAATAAGTAATTTCTAACAGATTGCTTAAGTAACTTAAGTAATTAAAGTAAGTCAGGAACTTCAACATTTAGACTTAAAACCATGAAAATACATCAAAATCATTGCAATTTTTAAATCACATAATGGGCAGTTCAGATAAAATTCGCACCTGTTGGCCTCTGGGTCTGGATTCAAGTAAGTAATTATTTAATTACTTGAACCCAGCCCTAGACCTAATTACGAATTTTCAATCTTGTAAATTGCAAGAAAAAGCTTACAGGTGAAGTGATGCAACACCAAAGCAAGACTTAAGCAATCATGCAGTTTCAAACGCATGATAAAGGTTTAGAATTAGAGAAACCATGCGGACTGTTGTATAAAACAAACGCGATGACCATTACGAAGAGTAGATATTTCTAAAAATTTTGGAAATAGGATTTTCTAACTTCCGTAAGGATAATTGACATGAGCATTGCATGTATTTGTCTATTCCTTCCACGTCGTCCGTGTATTCGTCATTCACTGAATGATGTTGAAGATGGAAACAGTTGTCTATGAAACGTCCAGCCCGGTTTCTTGCAAAATGATGGGATTCTGCTAATGGATGTTTTGCTAATGTGATTTTGCAAGATTTCTATTATATAATTAATGGACACAATAATGATTTTGCAATTTAACGCATTCTTATTGGCACGCCTATGGTATTTTCATGGTTTGTAAGTGTGAGTTCGTTTTAATTCTGTTTCACGTACTCCACAGCAGTAAGCCGGTGGTTACCTGACCTCATTTTAGATCCGTTCGCTTCAGCTTTAGCTTTGTCGTTGGGAGACCAATAACTCTTTGTTACGTGTACACGCGTTCAAACTAATCTTACGTTTACTGTTTATTTGAATATCTGCAAGGAAAGCAATCTAACAATAAGACTGTGCCTGATGTGGTAGTTACTGACCGCAAAGTAGTGAGCGGGATGCAAGTCTTGCTTAGGCTTAGCCAGCACAGTGAGTTGCGCCATTTTGTGGAGACAAAATCTGTGCTTTAAAAACACAACGCGGCTGGTCTCTTCATTTAGTATGGTTTGGGGAAACTATCATTGCAACGCGGCAAGCGTACAGCACATATGCGTTTTCATTTCGTGTCATGTTTTCTTTCGAATTTAATTTTGTAGTTTTATTCAGCATTGCATTTACGTAACAAGTGATCATATTTAAATTTACATTAAACAGCTATTTGTTTAGCGTAGAAGTGTTTGCAATAAAAAAACAAAGGGTAAGAGTTTCAAGAGTTTGATTTTGAGAGTTTATGTCCATATTCCATAACCCTTCCTACTTCACAGAGATCCCTAACCGAGAAAGGTCAACACAGAGTCTAAGGACGTAAAAATTTGCAAACAATTAAAATGAGAGGGTGTAGTTGATGTTCGAAGCATGGCACTTCTTGATACACCACAATTGACTGTTGAGGTTGGACGTATTAGCCTCACATGCGGAAAAGAAGAGATGGATATGCGAGTTGCGTAACGCCATTTTCGCTTTTTTGAGCTATTGCGCAATTTAGCACAACGCACTGGATGTGGAAAAGTGAACAACAATTTTACTGAAACCACGTGAAGTCGCTTGTGAACGACAACTGTGGCGTAACAAATCAACTGCTCAAAAAATTGTGACTTGGAAAAACTAAGCATCTCCATTCATTACTGCAAAATATTGACATTAAATGACCAACTGATTACAGTGTGGGCCTATAGGACGCATTTTTAGAAGTGCAACTGTGCACTCAACAACAAGTCTTGTTTTTCAAAATCATTGAACTTTTGGTATTTGCACGTGATACATTGTGGAGCCCCTACAAAAGTGCATAAGCATTTGTGCGATTTAGTCTGCCGAAAGTAACAGTGAACAAAAAATAGCAATAACAGAGTTTTCCACCAACAGCACTGCGATTAGCAAAAGTAAAAATGTAGAATATCATACCAGTCATTATCTACCTTGTTTAAGTAATGAACTTGCTTCTTTCAACAACAAACATTCTCACTGCGTTTCGTTTTTTGTTTTTTTTTTGTTCCAATTTCCGAAACGTACGCCCAGTACTTTCACAAGAGCTGACGAGTCCTGCGTTGGCTACACCAACGGGAAAACGCGCCAGAGGCCGACCATTACATTTCCAGCCTGGCTTGATCACGCTTTGGTGTGGAGCTGCTTGCAGAAGTTGAAAGCGTGATTTGTTGCTAGATCTCCTTGGGCTGCTGCCTTCGCGACCCTCCCGAGATTAAAAACGGGTTTGAAAATGAAAGAGACTGTTTGGGAATTTCTACAAGTTCCTGACACTAAAGTGTTAGCTAACAATAGTGTTAAGAATGTGTCTGTAACCCTATGGTTCTGTCTTCAATTCAGTTGCAAAAAATGTCTGTAACCCTGTGATTCCGCCGGCTTCAATGCCTTGTAGTTGCCCATCGCCTCACAATTTGAAAATTGGGCGTTTTTCACCCCTTGGTCACGGCCAAGGGAGGCCATTTCCGATGCAAAGGACCCCTTGCAGGGCAAGGCAAACGTGTGGACTGTTTGGTTCGCCAATAAACATACGGTACAGTCAAAAAGTACTACATTGTGTATTGTCTGTTTTTATCAACCTGCGTTCCGCAGAGTGTGTGTGTTCATACTATGGACTTCGTGTCTGCTCATAAACAAATAAATTAAATTAAAGGGCAAACAAGCGTTCTAGAAATATATTAGGAAGTTTAAACGCAGATAGGCCTACATTTCTAGATTAAGTTACTTAATGTGTTGTACTTTGCGTGCAATTTTGACGAGTACAACTTCCCATCTCCGAGCGATCTTATTTCTTCACACAATCGATATCTTTAAATCACATAAAAACCGAATGAATGTATTCAGTAACGCTTAAAGTTATAATTTTTACAGACAAAATTTTGAAATCTGCGAGGATTGCTTTCCTGGTAAGCCATTTGTTGCACAGGGCATCATCTTATACAACATTGTCAATCTGTGTTAAAATTAATTTACAATAGAGATAAACGAAAATAGTGCATTTTCTCTCCACCTTGCACACGTTTACTGAAAAGTCCCGCTACAGTAGCAAGCATGGAAATCAATTGAATTCGACAAAGACAAGGTGCGTGCAATCATTTAGATAAACCAGGATTGCTACGTAACGCTTGACAACAAGACTGGGAAAAAAGACATTTTTGTCGTAAAGTAAGTTTAGGAATTTATAGCCCTTTTGGTGCAGAGACATACCCTGCATCACCTTGCGTGTGCTTTTAAGACGTTGTGTTAGAGACTTCATTAACATCAAAAGATGCTTATAAAACAAGATTTATTGTTACTTGTGATTACAGTCAGGAAAGTCAGTTTTTTGCACACTTATTGTAGATCGGTGTTTTTCAGAACCAAGATAGACAGTAGAACTCACTTGATAAAACCACAGAAAATACGTAGAACCGCACATTAAATTGAAATTGCTGCTTTAGGACAGAATTTTCGCATTAAAATAGCTGGTTTCAAATTCATTCATACTGAGCATTTCAGCAACTCAAAAAATGATGACATGGTATGTTTTGATTCTATTTGAATAAGAGCTGATGATGCCTACGTAGTAGGCGAAATGTATACTCTGTAAGATCTCGGTATATGTTTCTTTGCTGTGAAAGAATTTCTTTCGATAAATAGTACTTAGTATTTTGTTTTGTAATGAATTGTGTGAATAAACTGCATTAATGTAATCTCACTCGATCGAAAATGTGATTGATTAAACTCCTTAAATCCAGCGTTTCCAAACTGTGTTTCTTGCTGAGTCAGTTGCCAGCTACATCTTCACATGGACAATTGCCTTGCGTTACAACGCTGAAGGAATATTTTCAAGCAGGGACGCCGGAGAATGGGAGAATAGCGGAACATCGCTCCCTGCCCTTTCAAAAGGGGGGCAACGGGGTCATAGGTGCCCAGTAGCGAAGCCAGCCCAAAAATTTGGGAGGGGCCAAAAAAATTTTGGGGAGAAAATGCTTCATTTTAGGCAAATGACACTATTTTGTTTCGGACACCGCCTCTTAAAGCACAAAATGACTACATGTTCCGAAAACTTGGTGGGGTGGCCTCCTAGGCCCCCACCTGGCTACGCCTATGGAGGTGCCTTTTTCATAACAGTATCATGGGTAATTTCATGGTTTATTGAGATCGAATTGAAACAAATTTGATTTGCAGCTATTCGCGCAACTAGAAAATTCAGAATGGTTTTCTACAATTTATGTTGTTATTTTTGAGGTCAATATTGTTGCTGAACAGAAGCAAGCATATTGGTAACGATTTGTTTGTTTTGTATAAGTTTCCGTTGCCCTCAACCCTTTTACTGCCCCCCTGTCCTACCGCTGTTCCGGTGTCCCTGTTTTCCAGTATGCTGCCCATAATCTTTTTGTCTCATTCTGTGAAAAGAAAATTAGATGGTCTGCATTCTCATCTAATTTTCTTGAGGGACATTCTCTCAGACAAGCCCATTAGTTTATCTTGTTGCATCTTGAGCATGGTTCATAAACAAAGTCAACCATACTAAATCACTTGTAGTTGCTTTTGCACTCATTTTTATGGCGCCGTTTTCAAAATCCACTACTTATTTCTTCCAACACTGGCTGGGGTCGAGGTGAATTTATGAAGACAAGTCTGTACCAGCAAAACAGTAAATCTAAAGTTTTTAATCTTTAGTTCAGTAACCCAGGTTATTACCTTCGTTGCTATGTCACTTTATGAGCTGAGCTTCAGTTTCTATATATAATGACACCTTTTGGTCGGACCTCGGAACAAATAAACCTGCGTAAATCATGTTTCCAAATAATTTTTTTATGAACTTCTTTCTCAAGAAACACAAGGTGCAGACCTGCAGTTTGAAACTGGCCTACCTGTAGAGTACTTTATCAAGTTTAGTTAGCAATTGCCGCAAGTACTGTCCACAAAGTGTAAACATAGATCCAAAAGCATTTTCAAGCGTTGCTGTCTTTTACGATAAACTTCACGTAGGCAAATCCGTGATTAAATATGCTGATCATAAAAATGTTTGAATATAAACGTCGAATTGCTTGAGGTTTGAGCCGATTTACAGAATGCTGTAATTTGGCACATGCTTCCAGAATGTCTGCATTTGTTTTAACTTTTAGCGGACACATTATTTCAGAGCCTGTATGCTCATGTAATCAAAAACTGTCTTCGACAAACACTTGCCGATCACAAATTTTTTATTACAGTATGTCGTAAAAATCTCTTCGGAAGCTGCAACTAGTGCAGCTGCGCGTAAAAATCAACAAAATTTGTGGTTTGAAAACTTCAAAGAAATCCATACTACTACGGTGATAGAACAGGCAGTGATGTGTATTAATTAAACGAAAAACAGGAGTTACACTTGACGGACTTAATTTCCAGTATCATCTGAATGTCGATTCGGAAAAAGTTGTTTTCCAGGAAGTGGTGCATAAAATTTGCACATAAGTTCCCAACAGGTTGTTTGAAACGATATGAGACACAAATAACATTTACCCTACTTTTCGCAGCGGGGCACGCAGCAAAACTTTGAAGCAAAGGTGAACATTTTTTTGGTCCAGGCGCCTATATTTCTTGCTGTTTCAAGTAACTGGTTTTCTTTCTGCACATCAACGCAGTGTCCTTCAACACGGCTATTCGCATTTTGTCACTGCACGGTTGTGCTACCGACACCCAATTCGGTACTTTGCAGATTGCGGCTCATTTTAAGAACATCTACTTATTATTTCGCCAAACAAAACCAAACCCTCACAAGCCCTTCAGAAAATGAAATCCTTAGGCAGATATTTTTTAACCGATTAACCCATGCTACCTTCAGCACATGAGCAAACAGAATCTAAATAATATATTTTTATAATTATCAAACCGTGTTTTCTCCAATGAACACGAACTACTGCCATCCATTTGAATATGAAGCAGGTCAAAATACGGCTTCTGTTGAAAAACGTACACATGATCCCGGAACCTTTTTCTCAAAAAACACCATGGGTCAATTACAACGTTAGCTTCCGTGAGAACGCCATGAAGAGCATGCTACTTTACCTTATCGGCAAACCACAGACAGTAAGCTTTTTTCACGTGATTTTGCAGTTTGCGTCACCTTTGCACCTAGCTAAAGAGCACGGGATTGTGTTCCTTCGCTACTAACCACAAGTAGTTTTGTTGCGGCTTGCTCACCGGCGTATGTACGTAATGAGATCGGCTGAAACTGCATCGTAGTTGTGACATCCCGAAACAATGTGACTTTCACAACCCGTAAATTCTCTGATTGAATTTCCATTTACTTTTTTCGACTGCGACTTCCAAAGCTATAATAGCGCTGTGAGTGCAGTTCACGCTTTCGTGACTTCAGTCCGACAAAACGCGCACAGTTGATCTTCACTCTGAAGTTTATTCAACATTACGTAAAAGGATTTTAAGACGCGTGCTTGTAGCAGCATGATTCGCTCGCTACTACAATCAGTTACACTAGAAAGACACAATTGTTTTGTTTGTAACCTGTTTGTCAAAAACACAGTCAACACGTTTTTCCTCACGAACTCAAACCTGCCGAAAAAATGTCATAGCACCACCAACAAATCCCAGGCTTAAGCATATGAGCTCAACATTGTCAGAAATTTCCACTTTATACGCGAAGTTGCGGCTTGTTGGCAGACCATCTATTCACCCGTTCATGCCTAGCGATTTGTGACTGAAGTGCCACAAATATTTTACAGGTTCTGTTAAATTACTCTGGAACACGGGCAAGCCAAAGTGAACGCACCTCATCGCAACACAAACCTAGAAACACACGACTGCACGTCCGCGAGTTCGACACGAGATACTGACTGTGGCGAGAGATAGGGATGCGTTTTTCTGGGTCCCCTGTCGCACACGGTTAACGAAAAAACAAGTGACGTCAAATGAAAATTACTGAAAAGAACGGACTTCATTCTTGGCCGGTCATGCGTGTCTCCACAGAGGGATGGAATTACAAAGAGAGGAGCTTTCGTTTGCCACAAACCCATCGGAGTCGGTTTCTTTCGTTGCTCTAACAAACCTTCCCGAACGGTGAAAACATTCGATATTTTGGCAAGAAGTTTGGAAAAATGCTTGCTTGCGTTATGCAAAAAATGTTGTGCTTTGATGTGAAAAAAGCTCTAATAACAATTACACGAGAGATAACGACAAGTACTTCGCCAATTTGAATCGCGTCGTCTCGATGCTTTCTCGGACCACGGTACAAGACATGATGAAACTGACGAACAGCAACGTATTAAAACAAACTCTTCCGCCAGATTTATTGGCCTGTGAAGATTTTTCTACAGCATGTCTGCCTGAACGAGTCATGCATAAGCAGCGCGTTGTACAGCGGCCGTGAACGCACAGGTATTTTACGCAGTTGAAACCAAACACACATGCGCGCAAAAGGTATCAGATGGTTTCAAAGACATGATCAACTTTATCTTACATCGAAAACCACGGTAATAAAGTCGCACAAGAATGCATGTTTTTCTCATTTCGGTCACATTTGATAAAATGACTTGATGCATGGAGGAGAGAAAGCTGTTTTGTAATATACACGAGAAACTCAAATAAAATTTCAGAACTTTCCAATAATTGGAGACTCTCGGTTTTCCGTGAACTGTGGAGGAATATGTCTGCCTTGCTGCTTTCAAAACTTCGCGCTGATTCGGACATACACGCATTCCAATAAGAAGTCTCCACAAACGTGACGCAGTCGACTCAATTCATTTGCTCATTGAACTTCTATGACACGAGCACAAAAAAAAACAAGCAAAGCTCGTCTGCAGCAGCTTTGTTTTCATCTCTGCACAATACTCGTCAAGTTTGAAAGGTGCTCCATGGCCCTAAAAACATAAGATATGATGTAATGAAAAGCACAAAATGGATCTATTTTTAATAAGACGTTAGAACGGCGATTTGGTTCGATCTTATCACTGTAGGCATTTGATGGCACGTGTTTCATATTTACGGTGTTTGGAAGCACTCTGCCAGTACTATCGTCCACTTGGTAACATATTGCAGATCAACCGACAATATGAGATGCCTGTCCCGCTAGAAACGTACTGTTCTGACTGCTTGTATGCTGTGTCAAATTTTACTAACCTATCACTCTCAACATATAGTACAGTATCATAAAGGATGTTAGACGTCGTTGTATAGGGTTAGCGATGGTTTATTACTAGGGCAACCAATTTTTGACCTAAAAACTTAAAATTTTGACTTTATTTTGACCTATTAATTTTCTGCGTTTGTAACTGCAAAATAGTTCAGCCTTAGGTGTTGAGGTTAACCCAGAAGCATATTCCAGCACTATGCTTCTAAATTTAAAAAATTTGTTTGTTTAACTTTGGGGATGATGTATTGATAAGCACATTAATAAGTACAGTGGAATCAAACCTGAGAACATCATAAAGTTGAAACACTATATGCATCATGGATTGAGCATTTGCGAAACCAAGTACTGCAACAGTATGCTTCTTGCCTTACCAAGCCTATCCTACATAACATACAATCGTCCAGTAGTGCGCAAAACAACATTATTACGTCAGAAATCGCAGCAAAACCATTGTTATTGCATTATTGCTACAAAACTTGCAAACACATATCAATATCTCTTGTTGCAGTTTCAATAAAATATCGATAAAGAGAAAAAAACTGTGCTGCAAGGAAAGTTTGACCCAACGATGAATTTTGACTTAATGATAAATTTTGACTTTTTTTGACCTAATAACTTGGGATTCTTTCATGGTACGAGCGTGAAATTTGGTTTGTGGACGTTTCATACGCTTTAAAAAACGCAGAAAAATTTTGACTTTACTGTCTTTTGGTTGCCCTATTTATTACATAAAAAAACTTTCTTAAAAACGAGCACGCAGCATGCGGAATTACAACATTGTTTATTCACAAATTTCAGTGGGAACACTTGGTGGGCAGAATTGTGCGCAACAAACATAAAAATTTGTCATGAAATGCAAATAATTTTTAAAAAAACAAAATTTCTACGATTAAATCTTTTTAATGTAACAAAATTTTTACATGTTGAAAACAAGCCGTCATACGTAGGCGAACATTTGTTCTTGAGCACAAGATACTTTGAGTTAAAATATGCCCGTGCGCACAAGTGTTATAAGACGCTGTTGTACAGCGAGGGCAATTACATGCTAAGTACCTTCCAGTACGTTCAATTAATAAGATATTTCCTCCAAAATCCATAAAACGTGGCGGACAGGCTACCTTTAAAATGTCTGATTGTGCTTTTCCTCGCCGCCCTATAACCCAAACTTTTAATTCCAGATCAAAGTTGCACTCCTTTGAAGCTCAGGTGCAAGCTTACTCAGCGATTATTGTACAACGAGAGTTGTTCTTGGTCAATAAAATAAACTGGAAACGAAGATGATGATTAATCAATACAGCAATGAAATCCCGAACTAGCGGTGGTCATAGATTATACGGCACTGGTGAGTAACGGAAGCGGTGGGTCAGACCCCAATACTGGTAATCACTAAACATTCCACGCTTTTCCATTCCCATCGTCAAAGGTAGACAGTAATTCTCCCATTCAGTTGCCATGGTGACAAAAGAAACACGCACAAACAAGATTCATGAGACAAAGACGTTTTCTGCGGAATTTCACGCTTGACGTAGATCTTAAGTCACCTGCCAGCACGACGTTGTGACGACATACTGGGTACCAAATAAATCACCCAGGGTGTGCCCATTAGCTTCGAGGTCACGTGACAACCTGCTGCAGTTATTTACAGTGGTCTTCAATCTACTCTCATGCAAGTCAAGTCTAGGTGTGTATGTGCAACAGCTATCTGCGTATACATTCTAAAGCAGACCCACTTCTGAAGCTGAATACATAACCATAGAAAATCTTGAAATCGCATAAAATGAAACTAGGGACCTGCCCGTGACATACTCTGACACACTCCGTGAGAACGTTACTGATCATTTACTCTGCACTTGTGAGGCTGCATTCACGGTGGCCGCAGCAAAAAAGAAATCTTAACTAAACCACGACAAAATCCGTGCTCCTCCCTGTAATTCATGCAAAATTGCTAAGACCATAAATTGCGACTATGCGTGTTCATGTGCAGTAGATGGTACAGTTAGTGCTGGAAATATGTGTAGACACTGTAAAATGTAACACATTCCAAGTAATGTTACGGTAACAAAAAATATTTTTCGCAGGCTCGGAACGAAAACGCTTGGCAAAACATCAAGCACACATAGATGCACCCCAATAGCCATGTCCTACTGTGCAACAGCTGCATCGTCTTGAGTCTTCTCCACGGAGAAAGAATTTTCTTGCCACGCAAAGCTTATTTAAACCCTTTTTTCGTAACTTTTGTTTTAAGAACCGCAATACCTTTGATTTTGCTTTGCATTGTTTTTAAAGAGAAAAAACCAAAACGCATGCTGATAATTTCAAACTCTAATGAGTTCGCATTACACGCGGCGGCGCTCGCATGCGTGTACGACACGCACAAGTAGCGGGAAGTAAGAAAACGTAGCGGTGAGGTGCCTGCAAAACACCCTTCCTTCGGGGACTTCCACATTTTCGTTGGGTGCTGCAAAAAGGTTTGTGGCGGTTTCACACACAGGTCCGATTCAATTCAAACACTGCGCTGAATTACAAATGCAAGTGTGATAAATTGTCCGGAGATCTGTCGAAGAATTTAAACTTCTGGTGCTTGGCCGGGAAGGTACTCAATCGTTTAACCTGAGCAGATTAAGCGGTAAGTAAATGCGATCAGGCAGGCGGTTGAAAAATGCTCCACAAACGTGAAATTTGTCCGTTTTTGCATTCATTTGGATTGGGTTTGCATGCAATCATGCAAGGCTTGGTATCCGCTTTTAAGTTCGGATATATCAGTTTTAATTTCGTAAGCTGTTTTCTTCATCGTTTCAGGGGCAAAAACGTGACGGACATTGGACAACTAACCACACAGATTGATTGCGTTCCGCACAGCCTGAAGCTGTTTGAGCGTCTTGAACAGCAGTGGAGAAGGCGTTTGCCGTGGGAACCTTATTCTGCTGTTTGTCAAGTTGGGGTTATAGTGAATGTTTTCAAAGACTTTAAATCAAAGTTTGATTTGATCTTGTATGGTTTTTTGATGGCGCTTGGTAACTCCAGTGCGTGGTCTTATAGCGCCACGACTGCATTTGTTGAAGGTCTGGTATCATTTGACTCGGTTTGTTTTGCGTTCTGGATAGACCCTGCAGCTCTTCCACACACCGTGCGCCTGGTGAAAAGCCTACAGTACCAATTTACGTGGTCTCGGTATGAGTCGAACCCCAGATCTACCAGTACCGTGTTTCCAAATCCTGAAATACTTACGATTCGGATACGTTGACAAGCGGACGCCAAATGTTAAAAGTCCGAATCAACAACACTGAAAAGAGCGCCCGTCCTCACTACAGTTTCGTTCTCACCGCGCGTGTTGGTTGTTGCGCCTCTCTTGAGGCGCGCCGGCAGCAAAACGGAATGCGACGTGCGCAGCATTCCTAAGTTACATATGAAGCGTGACTGCGCTGATCAGATAAACTGACCTGCCGGCTTTGAGGACTACACTACCAATCGAGAGCAGGCAAGGCTTTTAACCCTGGGTAATTCAACGAAGCATTGTTGTCGGTTTTTCTAGTGCGAGATGCCACTTAGGACTGCCATGCTGACTTCTGCATTTTCCCCCAGGCTCTGGTTTAGGATTGTTGGAGCAATCCGACCGACTGTTTGACTTTTCGAACAATTCTAGTTTCGAACAAAATAATTTCGAAAGAAGTAGAAAAAGCAATTCGACCAACGACAAGCATCTGAATCCAACAACAATCGTTTCGACCCCCGTCGATGAGTTCGCAGTGGTTACATCCCGAATCATTCCAACTGTTGGACACCCTGTATAACGCAGCCGGTTAGCAGGAGCCATGCACTCCAACAACACCCAAGTTTTTTTTCTGCCTGATCGACCAGCGGCGTGCACAGATGATGGCAGTAGGTGAGTTTGCCGATTAAGTTGCACGAGTTGTGTAACTGGGAAAAGGCACTGCTTGTCATCACGTTGGTCGCACGAAGAACCACATAACAGTTGTCAATCACAGCCGAGAGCTTCTTGAAAATTCAGTTTGCTTTCCTCTCGAAGAAGTTATGTCTAGCGCACTCCAACAGTATAAACTTGCTTGTGTTCTCCAAAACTTAAGCGAAAAGTAATTAAAAATACTTCAGTTACTACATTATTAAGACTGACTTCATCATGACTGTCTAAATCTAGTCAATGGTGCGGGAAGAATCCGTCTTAATGACAGGAAATTGATCCATTTATTACTCTCCTGCGGCTTTTTTTTTCTTTTGCAATGGATTTATAGACGAACACGCGAGGTTCGTTCAAACCTGTGTATCACGATAGTGTAAACATTAATTGCAATCTATTCTTATTCACTTTACGAGCTTAAGCGTCACTGTGATCTGCTGGAAGAGTTGGAATCTTAAGAATACAACCAAATCTTAGCGTATTTGAGTGAGGTATTCACTCGTATGAATGATCTGAGTTAATCACTTCAAGGCAAAAATAGAAACATGTTGGGGTGCTATGAAAAGCTAAATGCGTTCAAAAATACTTTATGTATCTCCGTGGTGTCGGCGAGTGAAGAGGGAGTTATTGGAAATTTCCATCATTTTAAGAAATAGTCGATGATAATTGAACTTCGAGTTTGATTCCTGGTGTTTATGAAGAAATAGTGGTTTATTTGGAATTGGTGTCAACGTCATTTAATAGATGTTTTCACGTGGGGAGGATAAGAACTTATGTAGAATGTATTATGAATCTATACCTTTTCAATTGGATAAAACGTCAGATGATGATCTTGAAAGAAGATCTTATAGGAATGCGTTCAAATCGTGTTCTTGAAATGCAATTTGAGAGTAAAACTTTGGAAGAGCATTGATGCTTGGCTGCGGTTATGTTTCCGAGCTTTTGTGAAACTGCACCAGCTGTGCTCACTCCATTTTGCGACAACCTACCTATGCGAGTCAGGATCTGGTACTCTTTTAACTAAGACGAAATCTAGAAATCGCTTGAATGCACAGGCACTCATGCGTGTTGCTATCAGCAACATAAGTTCCATGTTTTAACAAACTCATAAACAAGAAACACGAACAAGAGTCACTGAACTGAATTACATCAGCAAAGTCTGGAAGTCAGCCGTCTGACTTTATTATTTCACGTATATTCAAGCAAGTGACTATTTTTTGTGGGGTGTATGGAAATGTTAATCTGTGTCATCCTTTCTTGTCCATTTGTTTGATTTTCTGTACATATTAAAAAATTTAAATTCCTTTCGAAACGTTTCAAAGCTTGTTCATGATAAATTGTGGGGAGTGCAAGGTCGAAACAAAAGTTTTTTAGGGGTGAATGGATAAAAAACGTTGGGAAACCCTTGCTTAACAGCTAGACAGTTCTCTCAGCTGCACAAGTCATGTCTGTGGGACATGAATACGTTGAGAGGCTCTCTCACAACATGTTTTAATCAAACGTTTTCAAAAAATGGCTTCAGTCAGGCTTGCAAACACGGAAAATGCGCTACTACGTCATAATAAAGAATAAACGTCACCAATCCTGACCTTTTCTTTCTTTTCGCACGCTAAGGTTCAAAACAAACGTGGTGGAACACTGGCCAAAGAAAACAACCAGTTGCTCTTCATTGGATGCAAGGGTAGGTGCGTACCCTCATGAGAATCCTAGTATCGCTGAATCAATACACGGTTTGACTTTTAACGGAAAGTATGAACAACAGCCCACCGATGTGGAGCTTTCGCATGTGTTGCGAGTCGCTTAGAAATTAACACGCAAATTTGTGCCATATACTACCCAGAAAGCGTCGAATCGTCATCGACGCAAAACAACGAACATGTGTAGCAGAGTCTCTACGAGAAACGATGATGGCTTTGAAAAAATTCTAAAATAAGCACGGGCGAGGATCTCAGTCACTGATTTGACCAGTCATCAGTTGATCACATTTCGCGAACACAATTTACATTTTTTGATACAATATTCATCTACACTCAAAATTTTATTGCGAAGTATCACTATTTCGTTAAAAGTCATTTGGCATGCTTCGTTATTTGCTTGACAGCGTACAATGTACTTATAAACGATAAGTAAAAGCCCTGTTACCTATTTTGAAAGATTAAAACAAGCAAGCTTCATGCATGGCTTCACGGTTTCACTGAAGAAATTGCCAAACTATTCTTTCTCATACTTACTTCGTGTATCACTGAAACTATAGCCTATTATTTCCATTACAGTTGATGACGAGTCTACCAGTCTAGATAGTAATGAAAACTAATAGGTATTTTCAAAATACCGTCTGAGCTTTAAACATCGCAACATGTGATGATCCCAGGCTTCGTAGTTTCTTTGCAAAGCATCTCTGAAGCTTAACAAAAATTTTTTCCAATGAGAATTTCGCATAACAAATAACAATATTTCACAGCTCAAAACACTGTCGCAAAAGATTAAACAACCCAGAAAATTGGAAAAAGCCATATCTTGTAAGTTACGATTCAGTCTCTAGCTTTGCAGCCGGCTGTATGAGGAATCTCCTGCCTGGTTCTGCTCCCATCTCCTTGCAATGATTCAGCTTGTACTTATCATTCAGCAATATTTGTAAAGCCACAACAGTGACCCACACCAAG
>Ga0210059_1008130_pt1 | contig 16600 bp, 6 predicted proteins | sample Ectturendosymbi2_FD_188042 | JGI IMG/M metagenome (GOLD analysis project Ga0210059, IMG submission 188042) | Ecteinascidia turbinata endosymbiont from Florida, USA - Sample 2 (SPAdes) (version 2) | ecosystem: Host-associated > Tunicates > Ascidians > Unclassified | place: Key West, Florida...
TATGCAAGAAATAGTTTATTTAAAGGCTATACAAAAAAGCCCAATGAGCGTTTCTGTGTCGGGAACCACCGATCAAAAAACGTATCTGAAGAAATTTAGGGGGGGGCTTCAGCCCCCTTAGCCCCCCCTGGATCCGCCTACGTACATAGCTTTACAAGGCTATTTTAAACACCTTAAAAATAGCAGGTTTTTTTAGCAGAATTTCACTATTTTAGGCAGGTTTTAGCTGAAAATTTGTGACATGGTTTTTAGCAGGATCTAGCAGTTTTTCGTGACACGATTTAGCAGGTTTAGGTGACAACCATCTGGCAACACTGTATTCATGCAGTGGCGGGAGTAGACACGTTCATCGTCAATCCACTGATAACGAAGGTGTTTTTAGTTGACGAACGAAGCTTACTTTGGAGTTCGCAGATAAGCGTACGCTGAAAGTAAAATATCAGCTCTCATTAAGTTGTTAACTTCCGATAAACTACTTTGTTTCTTCTAACCAAATTACAAACATAGCCAATAGTCTAAGGCTCTAAATCGTGTTCTGAAGGTAGCGTTGCAGATTTTAGAAGATAACCACATTTAGTTCAACTAGGCAAGTAACAGCCATTGGTTGTACGTTACTAAGCTTGCATCATATTAGCAAGGTAAGAATACGTACAGTACAAGCAAGACGCTTTGTAAGTTGATTAACATAACAAACGGACAAGTTTAAACTCGAAGTTAACTGACAGTGACAGTTCTATTACTGTACTTAGAAAAACTGAGGGGCTATTCACATATAGATTTATTACATCCGCCGAGGAGCAGTAAAAGTATGTATAATTTTTTGGAGTGTTTTCATGCAAGGTTGTGAAAGCAGTCGCAGCAAATACATTGATTCTCATTGCAGTATTACCAGAATTTATTAATAAACTATAAATTAGGTGTAAGTGCTATAACAGACAGATCACTTGGCTTGCACAGCTGTATTTAGGAGACTTAAATTGTAAATCATCAAAGCTTCATGGAATCTTTTCTCACTCTACGAACGAAGGTTTAGAATCTCTAGTAATATCACTTACAATTTGCTGTAGTTATCACTTGCAATTTAAACGTTTTTGATTTTACATTGAAAGGCAACCAAATGAAGAGTACATGCAATAAATATAAAATGGAAGGAATGTTAGACAGTGGTAACTAAATAAAGCACAAGCGTGACAGAATAATGGAAACAAACCAAAAGATAAAAACAAGAACGCAAAAAACATGTTGAAGTTGCAAGAAAAGTACACAATAACATACGACAGAACAGAAGCAGAACTAAAGCAAGGCAAGATAGTTGTTTAGTGCTTACTTTCAATAGTTGCACAATTTAACTTTCTCAAATTTTTTTGCATTATTAATATTACACTTGATGAACGTCAGGCAGCAAAAAGTGTCTATGCGCGGTAAATTTCTTCTTTCAGTTAAAAGTAACCCGGCAATTGAGAGAAGTCTTTCTAATGGGGCTAGTGTTGCTGTTAGCCCAAATAATCCTAGACTAAAGCAGGAAGTGTGGTAAGTTCGTCTGATTTTTCCTTCCAATATGCATAGTGGTCCAAACAGATGTATCCATTTTATTATCTCTGTCATTTCATATCACATTAACCGGGCTTCTGTTTTCCAGGTAGATCATAGTTAGAGCTCCAAAGTTTTATTTCCCTGCTTCAATGGATCAAGCAGCAAAATAGTCCGTGTAGGAGAAGATCAAAATTGTAGAGGCCTATTTCGTGACGAAATCAGTTATCCAAACTCAACGACAATTTCGGACTTTCTACGCAAAATCGCTCCAGCCAGACTCACAATAAAGCGCCTGCATGGACAAGCTCAGGGTGACGGGTAGTATACAGCACAACATTAAAAATTGCAGTTTAATCAGGACAGAAAATCACATTGTGACTGTGAGACAATGTTTGGAGAAGTCTCCAAGGAAATCCACAAGACATTTGTCCCAGGAGACAGATCCTTCAAGGCTTAGCAGATTTTACAACTTCAGAACGATGCAAATGAGGTTGAGAGGCGTGCCTTTGAGCAAACCATAAGTCAGCGATTCGAATACCATCCTGATTTCTTGGACCTTAATTTTTTCAGTGGCGAGGTAAATTCCCACCTTAGTGCTCACGTGAACGAAGAGAATATGCACTTTTGCGCTCAGCCTCATGAGCGGTAGTACCGCCCACTTCATGTGGAGAAAGTGACTGTTTAGTGCGCATCGGGTCGTAATGATATTATAAATGCTACTTTTTTGCGTTGCAAATATGACGTAGCATTTACAGATTTTCATACAGAATTTGCATTCTTGGCTACTTTTGTCAACTGCTTTCCAATGTAAAATGAAAACTCTGGATCCTGCGGAAATCTTGAATGCAAAGTTGTTTTATGTGAGCATAGCAGTTTATTCTTTCCGGTGAGCAAGAAAGGAGAATATTTAAATCTGTGGCATCCTCTACAAAGTCTTGTTCAGGAACAAAGCCAGAAAGCGACTGTTCTTTGTCGTCCTCACTAACTCCACCGCCAATTATATGCAGAACAAACTAGGGTAGGGAAACGTGGAATGCTTTAACCATGGACAAAGCAATATCTGACACAATGTTTGTCACTCTTGGTGTTAATTTCAAGTTGTCTCTAATACTGTCACGACTTGTTCATGTTACAAGCTGTATGCTTGTCTAAAAATGAGTCTGCTACCAGGACAAAGATGTAAAGCTTCCATTCTGCATCAATGAAGTGAACAGCGATACCCACGAAATTTGCTGTTGTTAGGTAAACGCGTCGCATTGTTTCTTCCATTTGCTGACTAACTATGGGTGTAAGGGAATTTCTGATTGTAAAAAGCCTTGGAATGACAAACCTTAGTTCAGCAGTCAACACAAAGTTTCTGAACGTTTGACTATCAACCGTGCTTAGTGGCAACTGTCACAAGCAATGGATTTGAATAGAGCTTTGTCCAATGCTTTTTGAGTGACATAATAGGAAGCGAATTGCTTGGAAGAGGAAATAAGAAAATATGACTTGTCTGGCAGTTGGAAATCATCGGTATGGACCTTCTTTGATTTTTCCTGATGCATACTTTTGAGATTCATGTATTGTAGATGTAGGCTGGGAGAACATCTCCTCAAATGTGTGATCAGGTTAGATGTTGCTTTAGTTGAAAATTTCAATTTCTTATTACTGCTGAGGCAGCAGGTGTCAGTACTGTTTAAAGGTTTAAACAATTTGGACAATAGTGTTGGAAGTCATCCAAATATTGTAGTTAAAATTAAAAACAAAAGCTTTTCTGTACTTGCATAGCATGAACTCTACTAATATGAAGTAGGTGCCCAACAGCATGCTCTATTCCCACAGTGTAGGCCTACTTAAAGCACATCAATGAAATGCCTTTTTTGCCCAAACATTCGAGCGAGTTAGTTATTCAACACTCACAAATCAAAATACGAAGTTACTAGAAACAGTTTCTTGATTTTATATTAATCTTAATATGCGTTATCTATAACATAATGAACTTTTCTTTACACACTCATTAACAAAAAGTATAATTTCATCGATGTTGTCAAAAAAATCCGAAACTTATGTGCCTGAACTTTTGAGATTTTGCCCGAATTTTGAACAAATCAAAACTTTGCGGGTGCGTTTCCACCCCCTGTACCTCCAGCTCTTACACCACTGACTCTGATAACATGTCTTAGCAAAGCTTCCGTTAACCTGTTCAGTGCTCACTGTCTGTCGTATCTGCAGGAAAGGAAAAACCAAAACAAGAAGAAAAAATGGACAAAATTCAACAAAAATTACTGCTAGGAAGTGGTGATGATATTTTTTTGAAAGATTCTAGAAAAATTTTGGCAAATGTTATATATTTTGAAGTCTCGAACTTTCAGGTCTCGGATTTTTTGATGAATTCTCGGTCACGAATTTTTAACCAGGTGGCGAAGATTACGGTCTCGACTACATTATTGATAAAAACGAGAGGAAAATGGACAAGCTGATTTTAGACGCACCAGACCTCCGTATAACGAAATTGCTAGTATAAAAATTGGCACTGCATCCTTCCTCGATATGTTGTTGAAAAAAAGGGTCTCATCTGACGTCTGTGTGTCTTGTAACATAAATTCTGGTCTGGATTTTATTCTCGCTTAATACCAGTAGTATTAGTGCAATGTGGCGGTTAAATCGCCTTTCACCAGCAGGTCAGGCAAATTTACGAGATACCTAGTGACAAGGACACATCTGGACCGCCAAGTTAGGTTTTCCCGTTGGTTACTTCGGAGCCTAATTTCAAATGTGGACCGACACTCCCTAAAGACTACATCAGATTATACTGTACTGTAGGTTAGCGCAGATGGAACACAATATTCTGACTTTCCTTTTACTTAATTTTATTGCTGACATGCTACCCTTTTTTGAATGAACAGAGGTTTCAACAGGCATTTGTAACAACAGACATTTACTGAGTTCTAACATAGTTTGCAAAAACATATGGTTGAGTGAGAAGTTTGTACTTCTAAGATTCTTTTTCTCAAATTACCGTAATAAATCTGCACAAATTATCGGCAAGAAAACAACAAAGAAGTTATATCACATCGTTTTACTATACAAACTTTGCTGATAAAACAGAGTATGTCGCAATTTGTGAGGTCAAAATCCAAAAAATAGCTCACCACTTGCAGTGACCTAGATCTAATTTTGCAAAAGAGCTCACCATAGCGATACTTACCTGTGACGTGGATCTTGTTTTGGATTTGCCGTGGAGATCAGGTAGCGGGCGCGGGTTTACCATCAAGAGCATGGCAAATTTTATATTTCAGAAGTGTGTATCGAAATGATTATGCCCTTCGCATTGGTTGGTATCCTAAAAGTAGCTCTCAGTTGAAAAAGGTTGGTGAGCACTTATACAAAGAGTCAGAATCAAGCAGCAGATAGGGTCCAGTAGAACTGAGGTCAACGTTTACAAACATAGTCATGTTTCGGACAAACAGGCTAACTACTCACAGGCAGATATATGGGCCAGAGGTGACCGGAGTTACTTTTTCAGACTCCGTTCCTGTTCCAAAAATTTTGAATCCGGATCGGGGTCCGGAAATTTTTCAAATTTGAGAATCCGACTCCTGTTCAGACTCCGGCTACCATCGAGTCAACCGAAATTTGCCAATGTTTTTGCTAAAGAAATGACCACGCAGACTCCTGCTGCTGCCGAAATTGAAAACTGACTCCGGGCCCGGTTTTTCACAAATTTTTGTTCCGAAGGAAAAATGCAGAATCCGGATCCAGGTCCGAAGGAAAAATGCAGAATCCTGCCAGAGTGGACTCCGGCATTCCGGATCCATGGCCACCTCTGATATGGGCCACTTACGCGCGCTTCTTCACGTGTATAATCGCGTGTGAAACTTCGCGATTCTGTGTTGGGGCACAACACAGATGTACAACGTCCTGGATTGATCGGTTAAGAATAAAGGCGCAGGCTCAAGCTTCCATAATTCCCACACACGTAGCCAGAGTTAAAAATTATGAGCAGCAGAATGTTTTGGGGAGCAAGAATTTTTCCACTGAAATCGAATTCCAAGCATTCAGTAATATTTTAAGTTTAGACAACGTTTTCCCTTTAACAGCGAAAAAATATCTGGCTTTTATGCTCCATGAGGAATGACTATACCTCAGCTTTTGCCAGAATAACTGCATGCGTTGCTGAACGTCTTTGGAAACGTCGAAAAACTCACAGAAGGCACGTGCGCCATCAGGTGGTAGGTCCTTGTCCGACTGAAATCTTTCACAAATGGCAAGAGCGAAAAGACATGAAGAACAGGTCTCTCTACCTACGTGAAGAGGCTTTCCTAAAACCTTTCGAACTGCCGTCACAAACGCATCTATGTCAAACATGCACTAAGCTGCATAGCTTACGCAACGTCTACCAAGACCAATAGACAAAATTCAATTTATATGGCTGTACCCACAAACAACTACAATTCGTGGTTTCAAAAACACGACCTTAACTTGCAGTGTGGATGAGCTGACGTGCATTCACTCTTTTTGTTGTCTTTGGCAAAAGAGTAGCAAATATGATTTGAGGATTTTCTACTGTAGTCTGTATGTTGGCTTTACTTGCTGCATTAAGTAGCCTACACTATTTTGTAAGTTTTTGAACTACCCTTTTGCAGATCGTCAATAACTATGTTTTACTGTAACTGTGCATAGACGTAGCCAGGGGGCGAAGAGGGCCACGCCACGCCCCAAATTTCCAGCATACCTTGGCGCTTTGTGCTTTGAGAGACGGTGTGTCAAATAAAATACTGTTGCTCGCTTAAAGTAAATTCCCCCCCCCTAATATTTGAGCTGGCTACGCTACTGTAACTGTGTTGTCGACTTTATAAGACATTGTTCACCCTAAAAATAAACCTCAAGTTGAGCATCAATCCTGCGTTGCACGGTATTGTGCTTGCTTGTTAGAAACTGTCTGTGGCAGTCAACAAGTTTTACTCTATTGCAGGTTTTCTTCAAGGAAAATGTTAGGTACCCGGTATGGACCTGGACCCGAATCGGGTCCCTAAAACACCTTAAAAAACCTGCTCTATTGTATATAAATAAACCATAACAGATTATGCAACTTCAACTATCAACCTCCTAGTGCTACACGAAGTAGCGGGCTGGCTTATTCAGAAACAGAATTACAGAGCACGTTTTTCACTGGTTTGCTTGTTGTGGAAACCGGTGACTGAACGCTGTTGAGATCCATAATGTAATGAAGATGTCGTTGCGATGAAACAGAAAATATTGCGCTCAGTGATGAAAAAGTCTAGTAAACGGAGTACTGAAGACAACGGGCTGGGGCGTCATTCGTTAAAAAATTATATTGGACATATTTAGCATAAAAAACTGCTAAACCGAAACAGATCTGGCTAAGTCGGACAGACGTAGCTAAACTTTATGATCACAGCTTGTGTTTAAAAATCCAATTAGCGTGCTGTCTCTAAACCTTTCTTTAGTTCTTCATCATTTAATTTGTAAGCCTTTGCTTGCAATTATTGGACTGAAAATGCGTATGTTACCTGATATCGATTTCCTAGTAGAGCTGTTTGCTGATTGATTGGACTGCGTTGCCTTTGTGGAGACTTATTAATGGGAAGCTTTGCCAGAGTTCATTAGTTTTAGTTGCATGCTGTTCAATGTTGATATAAATAGATGTTTTTGCGATAAATATTAGCACTTTGTTTAGATGGAGATTATCACTTTGTATAGATGCAACCAAAACGTTTTTCCTGAGGATCTTACAGATTTGCAGGTTTGTTGTGCTTTGCTTAGATTTTTCAGCAGTTTTGGCATCTGAACCCTTTGAAGTAGTGTATTCTGATACGACATGGAGATTTTTTCGTAACACTGCAATCAAACAGAGCTTTTTAAAAAAGAAGCAAAAAAAGCTGGGAAGCTGTTCCTGACGACGCAAGCCTAAACAGCTGTAGTCACGAAAAATGAACGTGCATCACTCAGCCTCACAAGCGCCAGCATGCGGTGCTACACGAAGAAACACTGGGTCTTTTTACAAGCAGAGAGTCGCAGTCGGTAACATTCAACAAGGAAGCGGCAAGAGCGACGAATACTTGTCGATGAAAAGATTGCATCACAATACGTACATTGCTCCTTCATGTGATTCTGTCTTGGCCACCTCGCAACCAACATCTCGAAAAACTTCGTTAACCATTGCCAATGCATCCGCAAACAGTACAGGCAAGTTCGTTTTATTCTCTTTGTAATGCATCAATTTGTTATTTGCAAAAAATCGTTTCCTTCTAAAATGCAGTATTGGCATATTGCATTCATTAAAACACGCCTCTTGCTGCCAATAAAATACACTGCCTAACAGCGTTGATTATAAAGAAGCAAAGGGCTTGAATTAAACAAATTATAGCAACTAATTAAAGGGGGACGAAACGGACGAAATAGTGACAAAGATGAAAGCAATTAATACTGCATACTTGTTTAAATGAAGAGTCATAAAACATTCAACATAAACTGTTTGATTACTTGGTTTGGTAATGCAGTAAGGCAACACCTTGAAAAATAAACGTGCCACTATAAAGCTCATGAATTTCATGCACCTTTACTGCAATTTCATTCAAGCTTTGGTTTTATTGTACTGTACTTATGGCGAAATTTTGGAACTGAATGCTTTTTTTCCAAGGATTTTGTTAGGATTACATTTTAATGTAGTTTCAGGTATTGCACATATTTAATTGTGAGGGGATATCAATAAAGGTTTAAAATATCAATTTTTATCGAAAAAATAATAAACTGCTCGTAACTAATTTTCTAATTTAAGTTTAACTACACTCATATTTTAAGTGCCAGAAGCAAATCTTATTCAGTGCGTTTGCCAATCGTTTTCAATACATGTTCTACTTGGTACTTCACGCACACCTGCACCTCTGAAATGATATTATAATGATAAAAAATAAAGATTTGTAAGTTTCGAATTCTTAGTAATTTTGCTTAGAATTAATTTTTTTTTTTTAATTTGTGGCAAGATTTTTGCTGAAATATCATTCTAAAGAACACTTCGTCATGTACAAAACCTTAGTTCTCATGGGGAGCATTTTTTTAAGAAATTATTTCTGCATGTCACGTTTCTTGCTGGGGGTCACCTACCAGCATAGAAAACACATACCATTCAACAAAAAAACGTTGCAAACAAACACATTCCCTGATTTTTTAAAAACTTTTCACTAAGTTTACTGAAGACATTTTAAAAAATACTGTCCGTAGGAAAATCGGTCCACGGTTGTAAAATGTTTTCATAAATTAAATAGTGCAGGCATTACCCTACAGCAAACATATCCATACTGACTTTAACTTGAATATTACAATAGCATTACAAGCATTACCATTCATATCCCAAAGAAAACGTACTTTGTAGTTGCTTATGCAGTAGAAAATTTGTTGTTGCAGTGGTGTTGATGTATAAAACATCAAATAAATCTTTCTTGCTTCTTTGTTGTCGTTGCCTGTTGTAGGCTTTTCCACCTGTCAGACTATGAGTGGGGTAAAAGATATGTTTTGGCTGGATCATGAGAAAGAGAAGTTGGTTCAGTTGCAGTGAAACGTTTGAGGGAATGTTTGAGTTTTGAAAAATGATACTTGAATTATCATCACAGTCGATTTTTATTACTCTTGTTTTGGCTATAACAGCGTTTGGGATACTATTCTGTTGTCCACTTGAAACACGGTTGTTGCTGGTATATAGATTGAAGTTGAACCATTATATAATATATATTGAATCATTATATAATATAAATTGAACCATTATATAATATAAATTAAATCATTATATAAAGTGTTGTTCTCACTGTATGAGGCAACTGGACGAAAATTGACAGAATTGCTATTACGGAACGGAAAGTCTTGGCACAACGGTTGGTAAGCTGTCCTTTTCTGAGAAAAGAAGTGCAAGAGAAATGAAGAAAAGAATGTTGAAATGCACTTGAAGCTTCACCACATATTCTGGGAAGATTGTTAGCGTTTAGCATACACGACTGTGAGCACTTTTATAAAACCGTTGCTAGGATTTTAGTTCTTGATACAAGTACCACGCTGCCAAATCAGTAAAGCTGCTGTAGAAGGCTTAGGCAATTTAACTCTATTTAATGCTGTTACTTACGAGCAGACAATGACAAATAGATACGTTTTCCTGTCAGGAACAACAAAAATCTTCCAAATTAAGAAAATTATACAATGTCTACGATTCTGAAATCAATAGCAGTCTTAAGATGCAGCAGTTAATCCATGGAATCGCTTGAAATTATATTCTCCTTCTTTTTGGAAATTGCATGCTTTTGTTCACAGAGACTGCGATCAATCTTTTAAGATCGTGACCACTGGCAGGCAGTCTGTAGCTATTGCAAATATCTAGGTTTTAATTGGGTTTTGATTATTATTGATCGAGGAAATAAAATTGATCTGGAAGCAAAACAACGTCACATTTCCTCATATCACATTCAAGGAATCAAGTCGTCTGAAGCCATATGCACAGCATAGACAGTTGAAGATATGAGTGATTTTGCAGTTTCTGCTTTTTACTCTGGTCATGAAATCACTTTAGCGAAAATGTCTTCACAGCTATGTCTTTTCTTATACCTCTGGGCAGAGTCTGCTATACGTTGTTGTCTAATTCACAGTGAAAAAAACGTCGGAAACCTGGGTACTTTACGAATGCGTTTTTAGCTGTAGAAGAAAGATGTGTCTTCAGTGCATGAATCGAAATAATGTGCGGAGGCTTTGCTCAGTTATGTTGTATTAACAGATAACTAAATTTGGTTTAACATCAGCAGAATGGTGCGTTCTTTGACAGAAAGCAAAATATCAGCTTCTGAGCGTTTCAACAGCCAGTAGTGGATCCAATAGTTCGTGGGCCCGAGACAAAGACTTTCAGGGGGTTTTAACAGAAGGCACTCATGTTAGGCTACTTGAAAAATCACAATCAATGTGAAGCTTGCATTGACCGCGTGATACGCGTATCTTACTATTTGAAAATGCTCGTGCACACAGTGATAATAATCTAGATTTACCAACTCTTAGCAACTAACTTAACTGCTGCTCATCACAAAATGCTACTTCAAAGCGTGATAGATTTTTCTGCCCATCATTAACCTTCGCTCTTCAGATTGTTAGTTTCTGTCTTAATAAAGCTTTTTGTTTGTGCCACACACAGGCAAAAAATACACATTGGCAAGAAAACCTGCGTATAACAGTAACCACAAAACATAATCGATATTTTATGAAAGGGGTGCCATGAATGTATAAACAGTTTTTAAAAGCTGTTTATCTTATGAGGATATTAAACTAATGTCATATTTATACGAAATCTTTGTACTGTGTTGACCATATCTATCGTCAACGCTCCAACACGCGTTCGATAAATTCCACATTATAAAAGAATTTTCAAAGTCAGTGTTTTTCATTTTATTAAGAATTTTCAGCGTCAGTATTTTTTGTGTTTTTCATTGCCACAAACACTGTCAGCATTCTATTCAATCATAACTTTGAAGTTGGACGAATCCTAGGTATATGAAGACGTCCTCTAGCTTTTTATCTTTTCTTTTTTGCTCTGTGAAACAAGCACCCTCCTGTAAATGTATATGCTAAGTCCGGAGAAACTTTATATTACGATCCGTGGGTTATACCTTTGCTTCTGAGCTTTAACATGAATATGGGCGAGCCTATAGTTACCGAATCCAGTGATACGACAGGCAAGGTGGACCCGAATATTGTTATTCCAGCTCGTCAGTGAGGTGGTACATCTTGAGCGACGTACTGTACAAACTGAAAGTGACCGAACCTCATAAATTTGTTTTGAAGGTTCATACGAGGAATAAAATATCTGATAAGCTTGCCATGTAAGCTTGCATGTGAAAACGTTTCTTGTGTTTCACCTATCGAAACTACACGGCCAGTATTCGAGCAAAACGATATACACGCATTTTCATAACAAAAATTCATTTTTATTCAGTTGTTAATTCTTTTGTTCTGGTTAAGCAGATGCGTTACGGCTTCCGTCTAAGTTGATTCAATGTTTAGATTTATCGCATCTTCGCAAAATGCACACGGGCGTGAGTGGAACTCAAGTAAGTGCTGCCAGTTGCGTTGCACGCCTGATTATTCTTTACGTCCATTTCACAAAGTTCTTCGCTTTTTCATGCAAATTTCCCGCTGCGTTGTTATGGCGAAATGATTCTCGCTACTTCTTGCAAAGCGACAAAGAAAGACCGCAAGAAAATAGCATAACGTTTCCTTTGGTCGACATTGTGACTTTTAGCATCACCCTTCGTTTATTTACGCCACTATGACGTTCCTTTGGCTTAAGCAAGGCCTCCTACAAAACACGTTTTTTCTAGGAGGCCTTGGCTTAAGCCTAAAGCTGCGTTCACATATGAAAACGTCTGTGGTACGTGCAGCGCGGTACGTTCTTCGACATCATGTAGCCGTTGATATTTGCTGCGCGTCTTTCACATATACGAGACAAGGAACCTTGTGGTGATAAAGGCGCTGGTCAGTTAATACAAGTGTAAGCCAATGTAAGAATATTCTCTAAATATAGCATGCCATTTAGGTCAAAGCCTTCGAAGTAAAACGAATGGGCAATGAGACCTCCCCTTCTAAAAAGTTCAGGCCTAAATGTAATGTAAGAATGGCTAACGTGTGCACTGTGACTTATTGATGCAGGCTAATCAGCAGTGGTGAACTTAGGGTTGGGGGCCCGCGGAAAGGCTGAAAAGGGGCTCTCTGATGACGTCATCATATTCAGCCAACCGTGATAAGTCCTTTTGATCAAGCCTAGAAAGGGGATATGCGGGCCACCCATTGATACGTTCCTGAGAGTATGGCATGACTGACAATCACAGAAAATGCAAAAGGGCGGGGACCAAGATTCAGGGGGTGCGGGGAGACATGTCCCCCAACTTTTGGACAATGGGGAAAACAATATCTTTTGTCAACGCTATATTTGTGATAAAAAATATTGTAGTTGTACAAATTTCGTGGTTATACAGTACTACTGTTTAAAATCCCCAGCATAAAGGCAGGGAATAAATAAGAAAAGTGGACATTATCACCATGGATGTGGCCAGGAGGGCACTTGGGCCATGGTCCCCGAAACATATCATTTCCATAATTTGCCTCCCATTTTGCTAATTTCACACAAAGGTCGTAATACGGTTGAGTGTGAAGATGATGACGTTATAGAAACGCAAACCTTATTTTTATATTTGTGTGATATGCACAAGAACATACATATCACACAAAGTTTGTCCCCCAAACTTTTCTAGCAAACTCGGTCCCTGCAAAAGGGCATCTTTGATATACTCAGTGGTGGGTTTAGGTTTGGGGGTCCCGAGGCAAGAGTAAAAAGGGGGACCCTCTGATGAAGTCATCATACTCAACCAACCGTGATAAGCACTTTTGATCAAGCCTAAGATATGGCCACCCAAAGATATGTTCCTGAGACTACGGCATGACTGACATAGCAGGAGAAAATGCAAAAGGGTGTTCATGATAAACAACTTCGAAAACACTGGAAGCTGGGAAGACAAGGCTGGCAACACATAAAAGTTAATCAATAGCAAGTTTGCATCGTCCCCAAAGGTTTGAGGCTGGATGAGTCAAGCCCCCCGGTCAAAACGTTTGGCCACCCCAGAGCTCTTGCTTATGGCGTAGACCGGGATTCACAATCTTTATCTGGACATGTACTCCTTCAGCATTTCGACAGATGAGCATGTATCCCTAAAATTCAAGACCCACTGAATTTTTAATAGAACTTTAAGATTTTTAGAACTATAAAGATAGACTCCGCTTTTATGTCTCAAGTTAATAATTTAACAATAAGCATACAACGATTTTTGAAAATAATATTCACTGATAGATATTTATACAAACATTTAGAAATACATAATATAAGTATAGGTTTTTCCCTTGTATTGTTAACCTTAAATGTACCTCTTTACATAGACAAATGTACCCGGAGGTTCGGAACCCCTGTCGTACACTCCCTACTAAACACACCATGATTAGCCAGTTCCTTAAATACAGTGGTTACATCACCTTTCACCCGTTCACTGTACGACCACTTATCTATGCTAACTAGTTACTACCATGGGCCTCCGCAGGAAGGGGATTCTGCCCCCGTGGAAATTTGGTCTAAGAACCAAAAATATATAAAAAAGAATGAAGACAACAGCTTAGTTTCGAATTGATTTAATTCATGCAATGACAGTTTATTTGCCGGTATGACACTCTCACTGCACAAGAGCCAGGTCCACTGCCCTGATGTCATGCAGTGGTGAGCTTGCAGTTCACTCATGTCCTTTCCTTTGCCTCGCCTACAGAAGCAGGTTGCGAAACTTGCGAGCGGGTTGTTCTATCGTTAGTCTTTATTGCGTATCAATAAAATGGCAACAAATCTTCAAAGGTTCACTTCAAGATATGGTGGTAGGCGTTTTGCCGCATGTAACTGTAGAACGCAGACATCTTTGGCAGAAAACGCTGCGAGACAGTGACTGCTGATAGCGGTAAGCCACGTAATTTCATACTGTGTGAAAAGACGCATGAATGAAAAAGAAGTGTTGATGCGCCAACGAAGCGCGATTTTTGTGATTGTTGCTGTAACATAGCGTATTTGGGTATTTTCGTTATGGTGTAGAAAGGGCAAAGCGTTTTGCGACCGTGTGTTTGTATTGCAGCTTTAGCAACCTAAAAAGGATAGGCAAAATGTCGACGTTGCCCCCCTGGAAAAATTTCTGCGGACGCCCATGGTTACTACAATCTCTCAATGTCGAGACAAGAAATTTATTCAGTATAACTTTATTAACGCAACCCTCTGAGGAACCAGTAATGCTCACAGCACCGCGTAACAGCACTCAAGATATATCAGGACAACACAACTTGCACAAGAGCAATCCATTTGTCTCAATGCAATTCCAACCACAGAACATGAGTATTCAGTCAAAGTCTAGGTAACAACATAGCTGTCCAATTTTATTTAGGCAGATTTACTTAGTTGCTTCTGTGGACTGTCTATGGAAAGAAATCCTATCTCAGCAAAGAATCAGACACGTAGATCTTATAGAATATATATTTCGCCTACGAAGTGGGCATCATCAGCTCTTATTCAAGTAGAATAGAATAAGAGCCAAAGATGTATGCGTTCTATTGTTTCTGTTGAGGCGTCTCTTCGCTCTACCGGATACATCCCAGCTGGTGCTTCAGTCGAGTCCGGCCTAGCGCACTCCTAGTTATTTATTATTGCATCCAGCTTGACTGTACTTTCTACGACGCCAGAGCAAGACCAACGTATCTTTCGCATTTTATTATTCCTTTGGACTTTATTTTGTTGCACTTGTAACTACGGGAACCATTCGGTGCCACTTCCCTTCTAACTTTTATGTGCCCAAAATCATTTTGGATATTTCGTGACAAACTCTTCACGTATTTCAATTTATCCCGTGATTTACATGCATGGTCGCCATAAATGCTGATAGTTTGGGTTCGAAACTTGACTGGGCCACACTGACTACTTGTAACTCGGTACTTGCGACCTGTCCAGCCTCGTTCTCAGCAATGGCTGGGTGCAAAGGAAAACTTCACGCGCGGTGCTGCCATTAGTCAGGCCCCAGTGCAATATTCAGGCCCGTAACCAGCTTGGGACACTAGAGGGGGCAAGGAGTTTTCTGGGAGGGGCCAAAATTTTGTAAACTATGTCCAAGACATTTTCCAGAGGGGGCGAAAAATTTTGCGACCCTGGTTACGGGCAGGGCCTGGCAATATCTACTGCGAAAGTAGCCGTGTGGTCCACGGCGCAGAGTAAGCGGATATGGGCGCCCGCAAACCACTCTTGACACTACAAAAAGAGTACAACGAAACATTCTTTTCTTTGTTTCCAATAATTCATCAAGCAGTTGATTTAAACATTATCCTTTCCGAATTTCATTTTTATGCAACTTGACGAAAAACAGTTTTTCAATTTTCACAACCTGCGGAGTGAATGTCCAAGATAATTTGGATGGACACAAGAAGAATTTGCGGTACAGTGCCACCGAATACCCCCTATAGTGCGTAGTTTCGGGCTTGACACCAACCTTCTGTACGGGAAACATAACCACAGCAGTTCTTGCAGTGACCACCTACTTGGAAACAGATACTAGCGAACTGACCAGAAGAACGAAGTACAAAAACTATCAAATCAAGTCTGTCAGAAAAGGACTACCTGACATGCTTTTGGAAGATTCAAAGAGAAAAAGCTCAAATCATGCCATGCCGTCAAAAGGTGAAGGTTTTGTATATTAATTTTTCTCCTCTTGTAGTTGTTTTTGTGTTTTCATATAGATGTACTACTGAATTATCTCCATACGTAAGCAGGGCCCCGACATGGGGAAGTGCCTCCCCGGAGAGAGTCGAAAAGTGCCGCCCCCCCACAATCAGCGGCGTAACTAGAGGTTTGAGCCAGGGGGGGGACAAACTTTGCTGAAGGGGGCCCGTTAGCCATCGTGTGGGCATGCGATAATTAGTTCTTAAAAACTCACATACGTTACCTATATATGGGCTTAAGTCTTCGTTTGTTCGCGCCACATATATATGGTTGTGAGTCTTCGAGCACACCCCGTTCGTGGTGAATCGCACATTCAATAACACGCTAACCGAGAGGCTGGAACAAAGGGTACTCGAATAACACAAAAATGGTTAATTAGAGCGAAGTACAAAGCAGATATTAGATTGTAAAATCAAATAACACAGGCATGGGAGTCCGCAAAATTTTTCCACGGGTAGGCAAAATCGACATTTTGATTGTCCATTTCAGGCTTCTGACGATACAAATGCAAATAGACGTTCGCACAACGCAGAGGTGGCGAACATGCGGCCCACAAAAGAATTTCGTGCGGCCCGCGAAGCATTCAGACGAATGTTTTTTTATTAGTTTCGTTTGTCGTTTGTTTCTGTTGAACATTTTTGTTCGTTTTTAACAAGTTTCATAGTATGACTAAAAAGTTGTGCGGCCCGCTTACTCAGCGGTAACTGACAAAGTGGCCCGCGATAGCAAATAGGCTCGTCACCCCTGCCA
>Ga0210059_1008131_pt1 | contig 16600 bp, 10 predicted proteins | sample Ectturendosymbi2_FD_188042 | JGI IMG/M metagenome (GOLD analysis project Ga0210059, IMG submission 188042) | Ecteinascidia turbinata endosymbiont from Florida, USA - Sample 2 (SPAdes) (version 2) | ecosystem: Host-associated > Tunicates > Ascidians > Unclassified | place: Key West, Florida...
CATTGATGCTGGGAAGACCGGTTAAATAAATTGCTATTGTTATGTGGTCCAGTAAGGGTTTTGTACAGTATTTTCGGCTTTGCGAGATCTGTTTATTTCGAATTTTGCCGCGAGATCTGTCAACCGTCTTTCGTTTGCCGGCACAACGCAAACGTCTTGTGGTGGTCTTCTTTTTCTCGATTGCCAACGACTCGTTGCTTTGTAGGCAACGAAGACAAGCCGCGACTTGACCTGAGCCACCCTGTGCACGGCGACAACTGCCTCCTGCACGAAGACGGATCCTGCATCAAAATGGCGCCCGCCTACACGTGGAGGGACTACAGCGCCATCTTGTATCTGAACGAGGACTTCGAGGGAGGCCAGTTCATCATGACTGACGACACTGCCCGTCGCGTTAAGGTTCGTGGTAGTTTTGCGTCCTCGTCTGTGGCGAGAAGACACCCCCTGTCAAGCGATGATCCACCGCACAGAGCACGTTGTTGAACTCGTGGCTGCGGCGCCGGAACTCGAATTCCAGGCTCTGGCTTCAGTTCCAGACATCTAAAGTTTTTTTGGCCCGAGTTCCTGCTCCAGGATCTAAACGTCTTTGACTTCGGTTCCAGAATGATTTGGTCCATTGAAAACTGAAAACCATTTCATTATTTGTACAACTCGCTTGCCCTTTGTCAACTAGGTCTGTGGCACTGGGACTCAAATTCCAGGCTCCAACTCCACCATCTAAAATTGTTGGGCTCCGGCTCCAAACATCTGAAGTTGCTTGGGCTCCAGATCCACGGCACGTGGTGAACCAAACCTTTTCGTCAAAATGTCAGTGCGCAGTTGACGTTTGCTTGTAGGTTGTGTAAGGCAGGACTGACGCGTCGGAAGTCGAATAAAATGCGCAAAATGGATCTAAATATTTGCATCCTGAGCTTAAAGTTTGTCGATAACTTTGCTTCAGTACTGACCGTTTGCTTCTCAGTGTATCAGCAATGGGTGTACCTCACTGACATACAAACAAGTTTTCCATTGCTCCTACCATCCCGGTTTGATTTTTGAAGTTTTTTCTTTGTCCAAACAACAACATGTCTGTGGTGATGTTGCAGCGCAGTTCAAAAACGTCTTCTGCCCAAAAGCGCCGCAAATGTTCTTCAGACGTAGGACTCACTGGTATATTATTTTGGAAAAACCGGAGTTCCTGGTAAGGGGGTTGGGGGCCGGATAATTTTGCTTGTGGGCCGGATCCGGCCCGCAAAAGTTACCGGCCCCTACTAAGCCAAGGTTATTTGCAGTCTTCGCTGCTTTACAAGAAGTCGGGTACTAAGATGCTGTAGTTCAGTTTGACTCATAATGGCGCTTGTACAGTGTGAGCGATATCAGTGGCGATCTACAATAGACGTGCGTTGTGCATTTGACGTAAGTACTGGCCTGATCAGGCTGTCAATGACGCGTTGTTTGCAATGTGCTTTTTGCGAAACGATCAATTATAAACTGGACCAGAATCAGGTACAGCGTGACAAGATGTTGGTATAGTACTGTATGCCAAGTATGGCAGAAAATTTTAAGTGCAATTTTGGCGTGACTGGCTACAATAGGTTTGACGGGTTTTCCACTTAAAAGTACGATAAATATCAATATTTGATGTATGGCAGATACTCCTTTTGTCTGAAAATGCAACCTGTTTCTTTGCGGCGATGCGCACTTGCCTCCATGGAAACGCACGTGCACTTCAGATAGATGCAGAATCAATGCAGTTTCGTTAAAATTGCTAATTCTGTGAAAAACCATAGCAACTGCGCGAGAGCAGCGGACACGTAAACCGTTTTCGTTCGTAATGCATACCTTGAAACAACACGAAACATCTTGGAGCACTTCCCGAGCAGACGGCCTGATTTGAAAACAGAATTAGGTTATTGGTCTTTCAGCAAAAATCTTTTGCCCTGTAAGTGTCGGACCTGATGCCACAAAGTTGATATCTCTTTTCTAGGCATCACCACGCTACTGTGCGTCATGGAAGTAATCCTTTGTTGATCCGTTTGAAACGAAAAATTTGCTGCAGCGAAATTACACAGTAACGAACAAGAAGAGGCAGGTGGGGGTGTAGCAAACAGAAACGTATTGTGACAATGACGCGTTCGAGCAGCCGCTCGCGGGAAGTGCGAGGTGATAAAGTCGCATCCAACCAAGGCCTCGATCCAACGCACTCAAATCTTCAAACGCGCTTCCACCAGGCGACGGGTCAGGTCAAAACAGCGCAAGCACGTTTTACTTCGTCCGCTCGATAAACCCGACAATCACCAGAGTCGCCATCGGTGGCAGCGCGCACTTTGTTCAAGTTTCATTTTCGTCGTTTTCTAAGAGGCAACTTCTCTACTTCGGCGGCTACGCTAGCAAGGAAAAGGTCGTCCTCGTCGAGAACTGGCAAAACGATGATTCAGATGTTGGTTTGATGAAACAAATATTTGGCAATCGCTTTTAATTTAAAAATCGGTTTTGTTTGATTTTTTTATTGCACGTTTATTCGGCGCCAATCCATTTGCTTGCGCGCGAATTTCTAATGTTTTTATAAGCATGGGCGCCGGAAGGGGGGCCTTGCCTCCCCCAGGAAAAATCATTCCGAGGCCCGTGATTTTAAGAGATCTCAGTGGGTCGTGCCAAAATTTTTGCGCTGTTTGCATAAACAACATCCGTTGCCAAATCTTTCTGAAACGATTTGTGGCACTCGTCTTCGAAAAGCGTAGGTAGCAGGGCTCAGAAAGTGTTGTTGTCCGGTCAGCAAGAAAACACTGCGTTTTGAAAAAGTTTGCTCACTTCAGAACGAGAGGACGTGAATGTCGTTTCGTAAATTCACCATTCTGTATAGAATCTACTAAAACGTCGCGTGGCAATATCTTCCGGTGACGTCAGCGACGTACATGTGTCAAGCGCTGATTAAAGTTTCGTTCTCACCGGGAGTGTTTTCGTTTGTTACCTGGAAAAGTCAGTTACTTTAGCGGCAAAGCGGTTTAGAATTTTAGCCACGAAACAGTTAACCTGCAAGCAAACAATATCCCATTCCCGATGCGAACCATCACGTTCGCAGTACCGCCCACGTATTCCGAGGATCATCATCAAAAGGCTATTACAAATTTAGACTTCCGAGAAATTTAGATTTAGATTCGAGATTTGCTGCCACTGATCGAGTAAACTTTTTTTGCCCAATCGCTATGGCTTGTGCCATGCTTACTGCGTTTTTGAGTAGTATCACCTTGACGGATTTACCATATGTCACTTGCAGAGGATCGGGAAATTCGTTACAGAAATACCTTTTTTGCGTGCAGCGCTTTGCAAAACCAAGAAAATACTCTCCTGTGTTAACAAGTGTTTGCAAACGCAGTCTAAAACTTTTTACACCTGGTTACCACTTAACCACTAGCCTAGCTAGAATGTGCGCATACAATGCATATGCCAAGTTGAACTGTTCCTTATTATATGCGTACATTTTGTTTTCCAGCTGCAAGTGAAACCCAAGTGTGGAAGGCTAGTGAGTTTTTGTGCGGGCAAAGAATGTCTTCACGGCGTGAAGCCGATCACGAAAGGGCGGCGCTGCGCTTTAGCCTTGTGGTTCACGCAAGATTTTTCGCATAATGAGCAGGTGATTGTTTAGTTTTTGCTGTGACCACTTTTTGTCAAGCCAGGCGTGCTATTGAAACGCTCGTCAGCCTCGGCTTCAATTTGTTTTTTCATTAGAATGTTATCGAAAAAGTATTTTGATCGGTATAGAGTTACGTGCGGGGTGGCTTCCACAAGTAGTGGGTCACGTGACCTCCCGCTCTGACGTCGCGAAATAGTTTGATGTTACATTATAAGTTTGCCATTCTCATTAGACAGAGTAAATGCAATCATTCACTGTTTTTATGCGCTAAGTTTCGTACAGTTTTGTGCAAGAAAATTGCTACTGTCACCATTAGTGTGTAAAATTGATATTTAAGTTAAATTGTTTTCCACAACATTACGAGCTCACGAAATGTTTGTGTCGCAAGATTTGGAACCATTTTTAGGGTCGCGCCATTGCGGTTCCCTGGAGCAGGTGCGCAAGGATCTGAGCGAAATGATTTTTCTATGTAGGGACTTTTTTTCGTGCTTCTTGCAGGAGTTTTTCAGGTTGTGAAAAATCAATTTGCTTCTAGTTGTGCGTTGCTTTTAGAAACACTTCAGAAAAAGTTAGCCTTCTTTTCTTGATGGTGACAACGACTTGTAAGTTTTCTGTTCTGTGAATTCTGTGCTGTATGTTCAAATCTAGTTCTAGTATTTTGAAGTATAAAGAGTACGTTTATTTAGGATTATATAGGATGAGGCAAACTTTACTTCAACGTCGTTATGTTGAATTTTTGAATAGTTGTTTTTGGCGTTTTGACGACAATCCTCATTGTTTGCCTTTTTCTGCGCGAAAATAAAAAACCGAAGTCATGTTTTTAGTGTGACTTGGTTTAGAAAAAAAATGTTTAAAGCTGCAGTTTTCATGCAGCAACTTTCATGTGCGATTTTTACCGTTTGAGAAGTTTTCAATACCATAAAGAGTGCGAACCCGTTAAGTTCGAATAATCCAGAGGTCAGATTGGCGATGGATTTGCTCTCTTCACTATCCAGCAGACATGCACGGCCAATACTTTAGAGACTATTTTCAACTGCACTCCTGTGTCAATGACTCTTTCGTGTCGAAATATGTGTTTCTACTTGTGACTTTCGTTGCATTGTGTCCTTTATCAAAATACGTTTTGCAATCCAGGCTATCGAATGACTCAGATCGCTTTAAATTATTGATTTGAAAAAGCAGATCCGAATATCGAGCCGTCGCTTGTACTTTCCAGATTTATCAGGTCGAACTTTGGCAATACGGTGTTGGAATAAAAAAAACTAGAACAATTTTTGATCGTGTGACATTCTAGAAAAAAATTCGATATCGTGACAAAAATCAAGGATATTTTGAAAGTGGCAAAAACCGAACACTTTTCACTGAGTGACGTTTTGCAGATGGCAGAAAATTCGTGTCCTTTCTTCGTCGTATCTAGTAAAACCTTCAAATTGGAGCTTATAGATACTTTTAGAATCGCATCTAAAAAACAATATTTTATAATTATTTTTTACAAATATAATTACCCAAAAATTTTTATTAACTATTCGAATCGCCTATATGCAGCAAAAAGTACTAAAATTCGTTAGCAGCTGTACTACAACAATGCGCATTGTTGATTCATTGCCATACCCGCTTTTTCCTCTGGGGAGGATGGTGGGGAAACAGACCTAGACAGACGCGAAATACGTCACGGTTTCAGCAATCTCCGATAGTTCTGCTGGCTCAACATCAACACAGGACCGAGTAAGGTCGGAGATCTAATCACGCCCCCGGGGCCTTGGGCGACCTCTGGGCCGCTCTTCCGTGTATGTTGCCAACAGGACTTGCCTCGTCTGTCTTTTCTGGAATTTTATGGACACATGGCCTAGCCAATGTAGCTGAGACTTCTATTCGGAGAAGTGGCTCGACATTCAGTGCTTTACGAATTTCACAGTTACGCAGTTTGTCGCGAAGTGTCACACCGTGAACTCTTCGCAAAAATCCAACCACTGCTCCTTGCATTTGCTGTAGTATTCTTCCAATCATTATCCAAGATTCATGGCCAGAGGTGTGAACTGGAACAGAGACCAATTTAAAAACTGACAGCCTTGCGGTGTGTGAATGCTCCCGTTTTGTGACCACAGGGCGATAGAGCTGGCACAGAATTGCGTTTGTTTGTTTGACCAATCTGTATATCAATCTCCTTGTTCCGCCTTCCGTCACTCGTGAGTGCCACCCCAAGGCACTTGAACATCCCTTACCTGCTGCAGTATATTACTGGTCACTTGAAGCGTCACTACCTTAGGTTCTGGAGAGACATAATGCATCGGTCCTTTAATGCTGATCTTCATTCCCGCTCGGCCGCAGGCAGCTCCAAACCGATAGAGGGCATGTCGGAAGCCCTGTTGAGAAGATGCCAGCAGTACCAAACCGTCTGCAAAAAGTATACGGTTGGTCCTGCAGTTCTCAACAGTGACACCCTCGTCGACTCTGCTGTGACTGTTTATCCGATATCATGAAGACTTTGGAAACCGGGACGAAACCACACCGAGAATTCTCCGGCTTTGGTTAAATTATGTCGCGGCATCTTTTTTTAAAGCACTTGACACACACTTTTCCAGGGAGTCTGAGGAGATAGATGCCTCGATAGTGCATTCTCTGCCGTCTCCATTCTTGTGTATGGGGATGATCACCACAGTTTGCCAACGTTTCGGTTCCCTCCCAGAACACCAGGCCACTTGACATACAGGAGTCAGCCAAAGAACTCCACGATTCAAGGCTTCGAGTATGTCAGGTCGGATTTCATCACAGCGTCAGCATGCTGCCTTCCCGTCCTTCAGTATTTCGACAGCTGGAAAGACTTGAACTGCACTGATGATATTTTCCTCGCCCAAGTGTACCACTTCCTGTGTGTTCGAGGGTGTGATAGTGACTGAGTTCAAAAGATATTTAAAATATTTTGTCGGCTTTATTGTTAAGCCATGCCTGGTAGTCTACTTTCTTCACTTGCCTTCACCTCTTGCTTCCACCAATGGGTTACTTTTTTGCTGGATTGAAGTCTCCCAAAAGGATCATGGATTCTTCAACGTTGTAACCCTTCTCCGGACATCACTAATTTCTTCCACGAATTGCTGGCGTGATGCACTAGAGCCCATGCCGTATACCTGTATCAACCACAGGAAGCGGTATAGCAACTTCAATCTCAACATGCACACCATTCAAGTCGCATTCATTCATCAGACAATTTTCCAGCTGAGATCTTACAGATATCCCCACTACGACCTGCTCAACCTTTGCTGGTTGGACGCTGAAGTAGAAGAGTTTCTACCCATCTTCCAGTTCAACACTAATAAACCAACAACACTAATAATAATAAGTTTGTGCTCTCTTCCTGTTAATGATGTGATGTAACAATTTTCAAGTACTACAGCTTATGCCTGGATTGCCGTTTACGCGTGACTTTCGAATCTCCCAGAGTAGAAGCACTCTGCGGCTGCACTGTCCCCATCCCCCCCCCCAAATGCATAACAGGTGCAGCGTGTGGCCTCCGGTTGTGGATAGCTGGTGGGGGGGACTGTCGTGGGCACATTTCTGTCGGAGAGGCCTTGCACTGCGTCCACGGCAAGCGCAGTCATGCGGCAATCACTACACCTGAAAAAGAGAGGCTGTGCAAAAACAATGCGGAACAACTCAATCGGCAGCTGCAATTTTCGCTGCGAAAATAACTTTCTGCATTGTCCTGAAGTGGACCGTGGCGTTCTCAACATGGTAAATGTCAAACGACGTGGTAAACTCGCAGACTGGAAGATTTTGCAAGTCAGTTTTCATGCTAGCATCCGCTGGTTCTTTTGACGGAGATACCAAGCGTGGGAATTTTCAGCAAGAAAGCACTAACCAGCATCGTTTGGTTTGCGCATTGCGGCTTTTGACGTCACGATTAACAGATGTGTAACTTCAGCTTGTGAAGAAGATGGCGTATTTTTGTTGTTGGAAATCGATTCCACGTTTTTTGATCGCCTATTGCAAATTAAAACTTATTATTTCTGTTTAAACGTGCTTTTCTAGCGCTGATCGCTTGGACACACGTGAATTCCGTAGTCTGATACGCAGGAAGTTTGCAAGTTGTAGCTGGTTGCAGCCGGTTGTAGCTGGTGCTATGTCAAGGGATCCACGACTCGCTGAGTCGCATTTACCACTTTGCCGACATCGTTTTCTGAGCAGCAGTGACATTGCGACATTTGCCTTTTTTGTATTCCAGCTTCGAATAAAGGCGAAGACGATCATAGACAAACTGCGTCGCAGAGAAGAGCTGTAGCACCGCTTCTTCGGCTGACTGTTCCGCATTGCTGAAAGCTTACTGCAGCGCGTTCTCCGAAAGCAACCCCAACTTACCTGCTCGCTTTTCATTTTTTTCTACTTTTAGCTCTTTTTATGCGCTGTCGGCAAAAATCCCGAGTGCGTGTAAGGCTGGCGAGCATTTCCTATATTTGATCCTTTTTTGTGCAGTATTATTTTTATTCCACTACCGCGACAGTTTTCACGTATCGATCAATTTATGCGACGCCCGATGCACTGCCTGGCACGTCGTGCCCTCGAGCGACTAGCTGTCCCGGGCACGGATGGTTGGTCAACCTTTCGTGTACACAATGCAGCACATCCGATTCGCGCACCCCGGAATGCAGCACAGCCGATTTTTGGTACTCTTGTTTTTTCGCTACGGTGACGCTCTTATATGCAGTTCTTGTTTATTTCTAGCGACGTTAATGGAATGAACTTTGAACTTTGCTTGGTCAACAAAGGTTAAGAAGGTTGACTCGTTCGACAAAAATATTAATGTTCCTGTGGATCTTACACCCCACTTTACTCTAGGAACATCGAAAGCTATGAAAATAGATCAGCAATCCTTTTTGGAAACAAGATGATCTCTTTACCTCACGGTTTCCTAACGCTTTGCCGCTTTTATATCCATGTGCCAAGCATTGCGATGAGTTTTTCGCCGTGTTTGAACAGCAGGTTTCGATTATCTTGTGTTGACTGCTGCGTAGCGCCCAATACAGCATGTTTGTGGCACTGTTTGATTCGTAGCGTGTTCGCTGTGCATGAAGCTAAGCATTTCGTTGTAGCTTCAGACAAAATGCACGCGCCGAGTGGGACAGTCCGGAAATTTACTCTTTTCGTCAGTTATAAAAATTTGATGATATGAAAACATGAAAGTTGGATGATTTCATCCTGCGTGTCCGCGTTTGTGAGTTGCACTCAATCCGTTCGAGCTGGATTGTGATTTCATAATAGAAAACTTTATTGGCGTATTTTAAATTTCTGATGATGCAAGACGTGTGTAAATGAAACAGTCGAAGCAAACCACGTCAGCAGAATGGTTACCGCTGGGTCGATTATGACGTGGACATTTTTTGATTTTGAACTACCACGTGACTTTAACCTGGCTTCTAAAATTTTTGAAAATTTTACATCAATGCTCGAATGAATTTTTTTTATGTATCTTATACAATTCACATATGTAAGTATTAAATTACGGTGGTTTAACACGGGGGTCTCAACTTAAAAATTGCTCCTAGGCCCAAATGAGGAACTATAACGAAACCCGAGGGCTGCATTATGACGCTGACGCAACAACGGTCGTATCTAAACCTTACTAGAAACAGCTTTTACATCTTATTTCGTGGGAAAGGTATCGTGAGTTATAGGCAAATCATTTCTAGCCTTGTCTACGTTCCTTTAAAAGAACTTACTCACTCGCCAGCTGAGCACTTATAAACACCGGTGAGTAAACTAAATAACGTAAATGTTAATTATTTGTACATTCCAGAAAAGCATCGCGGGCCACGTGTTTGAGACTCCTGGTTCAACACAAACTTACAATTTCGTGATATTAGTTTTAAAAAAAAATTCAAGACACGGTTTTATGCACTGAAACCGCAGATAAATTTTTCTCACTTAAAAAATTCCGTTGTGCTTCCGTTCCGGATACCAGCATCAGTCGGAGGAATTTTGGGACGAACCCATCATGGTCGTTACTCACGCCTGGCGCTGTTAACCTGACTTGACTCGGCACGGGAAAAGTTCGAAGTTTTTCGCACACGGAACGAAATGTATCATTCATCTACCTCAAACAATGCGTATTCTGCAACGCAGTCATTACACTTGCATGTTACTGCGCCTTCCTTGATTTGCTGAAGCGAGATCAACGAGGATTGAAATTTCACCACCTCCGCATGTAACTGGGAAGTGGAACAAAGCGCTTGGCAATTGTTGCAATGTTCATATTATCTGCAGACAATCCGGTCCAAACGTGTAATTTGCTGATGCAATTGTTACGGCCATAGTCACTGCCTGGGGTCCATGCATTATTTATCCATCGGTCATCACGTCGCACAGGACCACACCAACTTCTTACTAATGCAATAATTGGACATTCACCAGCGCCATGCGGTTGCAGAGAGCGACGACTCAACAACCGCGCATAGTCACTGAATCACTTTAACTGTCGCCGTACGTTAGCAGATGAGCGGATTAGCGAGAAAGAACAAACAGCTCGGCGACCGCTCCTTCAAGGTAGTCCGAGGCAATAGGCACGCTAGAGCTGCTCTGAGTCAGCCTGTAAATCATTTTCGCCTTGGAAATTGGAGAGTTGTTGGCGCAGTAACCGTTGCAAGATCAGGTTGAGCGAATTTGTTTTCAAAACCTAAAAGTTCTGAAAATGTAGATCGATGCAGCGCGTAACCTAATCATTGCACTCAAACAGGAAATCGAATCAAGTGGAGCACTCTGTTTTCATAAGTGCTTTGATTGTTTAAAGCTGTGCATCATCGAATATTTCCTTATTTTTTCATCGAAGATTTCACTGGCGTTTTCATTGGTTTTTAGTGCAATGCTTTTGCTTCTAATGTCGAATAGCATCATCAGTTTTGTCATTTGGAATTATACTTCACTGAAAGCAAAATCACGTTAGGGTTTTACACAGACGCCTCGGGCCAAATAAAAACAATGAACTGAAGACGGAAGGTTTTCAAAGGTAAACGAAATATGTGCAGAAGCTTGAAAGAAGACCTACAATAAAATGAGCAAAAGGAGTTTAGACAGCTGTTGTTCGTATTAAAACATTGTCACCTGTCTGCGTTTAACGTGGTGAAAACCATGATATCCCAAAGGATTGGAAATTCAATCATCAAAGCTAAATAATTAGAAATTGTAGATAGTTCTCTCCTTCCAATCAATATAGGAAACTTGTTTCGTCAGCGCCTTCTTGCCTTCTCGATTTAATCCTCGTTTTACTTAACCGATTATTATTCGTGAAGCGCTTGAATAGTTTGACCATTTAATCTGAAAGTGTGAACTAGGCTTGCATTAAGACTTTGGCTATAAGTTCCGGACATAAAAATTAAACAGAGAGATGTGTCCTTGCCAGGTTTTCCCGCAAATGTCCCTGGGCCTCGATACATTTAACTTACAGAAAGCAGCGAGGACGATTGTCTTCGCTTAAGCAAAAGATTTGCGAAAATTGGACGGTGGTCCTGAGTGGTGACAATCGGCCAAAGCTGGTGACGTTTTTTAAACTAACCAAAACGTTTTTTGAAACAGCATATTTTTCAAATTTTGGAAACATACGTGGGCAAAATGTGCATTCTAATTTCTTTCAGTTTTCGATAAATGCCGCGAACAGCCTGTCAACAACTACATTCCACTGGACTTGAATAAATTACAGTAGATTTTGCTAAAACATGACTAATTCTTTTTCTGCCTCCTCAAAAAATTTTTTTTGTTAACGTGTTTGTTCCGATGGATTTGTACACAACCACACTTTCCTCGCGATGTCAAGGTGAAATTGAGTCAGTCTCTTTATAATCCCACCAATGAGGTCTAAATTCCTTAAAACCGACAAGAATGTTTGAAATCAGAAGAGGCAGGACCTAAAAACGTTTTGCACAACCATTGCAAATGATACGTTTTGCAGTAGACAGGACCATACTAATCTGTAGAAGTTAAATTTGCGGTTAGCACAGGGTAGCAGTAAAAGAAAGAGTTCTACGATAACCCAGTAAACTAACGCACAATTATTTAAATGTCAACACCGCGGCTTGGGAGCGGTTCTACAGAAAAGTGATTCGCACCACAGTGCGTTAGTTTAAGCGCGTTACTGTTAGCAGTAAACTCGCTCTGCTGCTTTCCTACACTGTGCTTCAATTTATTATTTATTAGTTGGTCGCCACCTAGGTGTTAGCAAATGGTCGACCAGCACGATTCGTTCAATATCTACGAACAGATGATTTGCGTTTCAAACGATGTGCATGCATTGAAAACGACATACGCCGTGAAATTTTATCTAATCAACGGATAGTTCCATAATAAATATTGTTCTGCAATCGTTTAAACTGAAAGCGTATGTGATTTTATTTCGCTACTTTATCTGTTCCCAATAATCAACATAGTCTCTGGAACACTCCAGGAAAAATCAACCAGCATCTGTTTTGCTGAACGAACCAGTACCTTTCTCGTTCACTATCTATTTTTGTTCGCTTGTTCTACTGTCTTGTGATGAAAGTATGAGTTTAATATTCGTTTGCAACAGCATTTAGCTTGTCAAGAGTAGAAATCCTCAGACAGGAAAGACAAAACTGACCACAGTTGGGAGATCGGCTGGGATCAAGCTTGATAAGTCGCACAGGCAAGAAGGGTCGCTAACGCAGACTTCTTTCGATGTGAAATGAACATCTACGGCTATAGCAGAGAGATAAGAGGACCCTCAGAACAGAACTTCAGTTAACCGAGAGGACAATAGCGAACTCCGCATGCAGTGTTGGACATCGGGTTGGAGGGACCCGAGAGGCAAGACTGAAAAAGGGAGTTCTGATGGCGTCATCATATTCGGCCAACCGTGATAAGACGTGATGATAAGATCAAGCCTTGGAAAGGGATATGCGAGCCACAGTTTTATCGTCTTCTCTATGCTGCATTAAGGGCTATGGTTAGGGGATGGAGGTAGAGCTAGTTTTAGTGCTACCTTCAAATAGTGGCTTGGTTTAGTACTAGTTTTCCCGACAAATTGGACTGGAAACCTTTGTCGAGGTCTCGGTAGGTTTTTGTAAAAACTTTCCAGTGTTCATTGACCAAAAAACGTTGTATTAAACAAAGAAAATTAGACTGCAATTTACAACAGACTCAATCAAAAAGGCAAACTGAGTTTGATACAGATTAATGGAGTACAAAACAGGTCTATGTTTGAATATAGCAAAATTGTTGGGATTTCATATGCACTAGACATGCTCTTAAAGCAGGGGCCTCTTTTTCACAGTCGTCCACACTATATTATGAGAAGTTTCATTCTGTGTAGTGAAAAGAATTATCATTTGGCATACATTTTTGCTCTCACTTGATAGGGTCTTTTCAGAATTTTTGGAATAAATTTTTATCCACGCTCTTAAAAGTTATTGAAGTGGGTTTGAAGCTTTCCTTCATTTACACATTGAAGATACTGGTGGGGCCCTTTGAAACCAGAATACTTACACATCGCAGTTACTGCTGAGGGGCTCTTTGAAAGCAGAGTACTCTCACATTACAGTTGCTGTTGGGGTCCCTTTGAAAGCGTAATACTTATACATTACAGTTGCTATTTGCTATAGAGAGTTCTCTGAAGCCAGAGTACTTACACATTGCTGTTGGGGGCCCTTTTGAAAGCAGAGTAGCTACTTACACATCACAGTTGCTGTTGTGGGTCCTTTCAAAAGCAGAGTAGGCTACTTACGTATTACAATAGCTATTGGGGGGGCCTTTGACAGCAATGTACCTGCTTATTACAATGTACCTACTACCTACCCAGTTGCTGTTAGGCTGTTTGAAAGCAGAGCACTTGATTATGAAGTGCTTTGGAAAATATTATATGAGGGGCTAATAGGTTTTTCACCAAAACGAAGAAATTTACGCGCGACACACCTCGAGGGGAACACAAAAAGGGGGACCGACCGAGACAAGTGCCTCGCTCGCCTCCCCTTAAACACATCACTGTCCGCATGTTAGTTTATGACATCACTTTCAAGAGTTAAAACTGAAGAGGGGTAAAGAAGAAATTAAAGAACGTGTAAGCAAAAGACTATGACATGGGTTGCATCAAAGTGTACTTTCGAAATTATAACGAATGTCCTGCCAAACTCTCGAAAAAGCACAACACGAAAAGTTGATTATAATTTAAAAACACGTTTTACCACAGAATCACATCATGTTTTATTACCCCAATTCCAGCCGGGTCTGGAACAAAGTGTGACTGTGTCTGGTACCTCTTCGAGTTCGCGATGCAGCTCCCAGCGTAGTTGCGTTATCCGTGAATCAGGCGTTTCTTTTATGAAGCGCAGGAAAGACTTTCATTCATTGGTTATCACGCCCACTTTTCTCTCAGGAGTGTCGCGGGGGGGACAGTCCAGGAAGACTCGAAATACCTCACGGTCAGCAGAAATCTCAGATAGTTCTACAGGTCGAAACCAAGGCAGGACTAAGCAAGGTCGGAAATAAGGCCACTCCACCTGGTCGTTGAATGATCCTTAGGCGGCTTTCAAGGGCGTACGCAAGTGGGGGATTGTGGGGTTGAAATCCCCCTTTGAGCTTGATATTTTACAAAAATTTTATTTCCTGCTCCAAGGAGATTAATGCTTTTTGCTTGTTAATTTGTCGACTTAATGCAAATACCACGGAATAAACTTGCATGCAAATCTCAAAAAACATTGCAAATAGGTCAAAAAATAATAATTAGCTTTTGGTTGGAATCTGAGTCATCGTCTGCGTTCAAAAACCATCTCACCACTTTTTGCAAACCTTTCGTCCACTACGCATGTTTAAGATTGTGTTACGCGATAGTTCACTTTATCCGAAACAATTGTCTTTATGTTGTCTGCTGTGGCTGATCAGCGCATGCGCTAACCGCATTGGCTACATTATCAATTTCTGTACCATGATAGAACTGTTGCACGAGCTCAAAGACAGCAGTTTTTAACACAGAAGTATTCAGGCATTTGATAATGTCCCAGCAGGAAAAAAGGAAAACTAAAAGTTTGCTGGACTTCTATACATAACAAAAAATTGAAATTTTTCTTGCGTACTTTATGCGCATTCTCAATTCTTGTGTAGTTTAGCAAGATTCAATCTTGCAAACCGGAGTGTGCGCCAACCAGTCCAGCCGCACACTTTCCATGCTCGACTGCTCGTATTCAATAAGACATCAGCGATGCATTATTTTGCAGTTGTGAATTGCTCTGGAGCAGTGATGAGTACGTTTACTCCTCTGTTTTAACGCGCAGCCTGATATTTTTGCACTTATGAATTGCTGTATCGCAGTGTTGAGTTTATTTTCCTCCGATATCCTAACTTGGAGCGTTGATAGTTTATATTCAGTGCAATGACACATAAAATAGGGGAGTGCGTGTGGAAGTATATGCATATTATCTCAACAAACTTCGCCAAAACGTTGGTTTAGAAACATGAATATGACGTCAAACTGTGAAGTAACAAACAATGCACACTAAATACAAATGACCACCATATGACACTGAATGAAACCCTCCTATGAAAATTTTCTGCGTGCGCTACTGGCGGCTTTACCGTGGGTGTAATCAGCAAGACTTGTCTCGGCAAACTTTACTGGGACATTCTGGATCTCTTGATTCGGAAAAGAAGTGGCAAAGATCTTTGAAAAACTCCCTCCATCTGCCAAGGATGTCCCCCTCATTGCTGAGAAAGACATTATATTGATCTTTGATGTATCGCGTTTTAACAAAAATTAACAAAATTTCTAATGCATGTGGATCATCTTTTCCGGTTTTACAACAGCCATTTTCAGAAAAGTAGAACTTATTATAGAAAAGCAGAAGGATTTGAACAATAACGACAAAACATGAAGAATAATGAGAAACAATCGCACATATTTTTCAAATGTTCGTGTAAATTTTCTTAGCAATTTGCAACGCGATATCCTTATTACTCCAACGACGAAACCATACATCACAATGTAATTCAAATAACAAAAGAAAAATAGCAATGGAAAACACGTCAGTATGCTCAGTACACAGAGACAGCCACACTTATGCAGATGACGCGTACAGCAACATCAACGCAGGTCTGTAGCAATTACAAATATTTTTATCGATTTACAGCACATCACGTTGTACTGCAATATTTCTTTCAACATTTCTGTATAACCATAGGTGGATGCAGGATTTTTAGTGGAGGTCAGGTATCGGGGGGTAACAAGGGGTGCAAGGGGGCACAATTCCCCGGGCCCCGAATCACTATGGGGGTGCCGAATAACTGCGGGGAAGGCCGAATTACTGCTGAGGGCGTCGAAAAGCCCCAACAATGTCACAAGTAGTTTCTTCAATACAGTACGTTTGCTTCCGAAAGACTTCAGGTTCCAACATGGCGATACCAAACTTGCTTCTTGCCCTGGGCGCCATCCAACCTCGTTACGCCTCTGTCAGGTATTTGTGTGAATTTTGCTTTTTGATGCGCAATTTTATACAGACGGATTGCAAAACCTGCTATTCCCTTCAAGTAATGTTGTTATTTCCATCAACATGGATTTGTGAGTCGACATTTCCAGTACTGCTGCAAAGATTTTAATCAAATAACAGCTCAAAACTTCTGAACATGATCTTCACCGTGTATTGATAAAGTTTCTACTCGTACTAATGAGCTTGCTGCCAAAAAAGTTCATTCATTAGCTTGCTGGGATTGTGACAGGACATTGTTAGCTCCATTGTATTATTCCCTATTCGGCTTGGATTACATTGGTTTGAATGATATTTTGTGCTTTTAATTAGTTGTAATGACGTATAGACTTCGTATTAAATCGAAGTTACCACTTGGACGTACAATTTTTAAAGGGGTTGTCACGATATGTATGGAGAAAGGTGAGCTACAGAGAAATTTCAACGTATCAACCGCATGCATCAATAAATACGTACGGTACACCCCAATCCATGACAAAGCCCAAGGGGCACCGATAAATAAAGTGTTTGGCGACCG
>Ga0210059_1008133_pt1 | contig 16599 bp, 11 predicted proteins | sample Ectturendosymbi2_FD_188042 | JGI IMG/M metagenome (GOLD analysis project Ga0210059, IMG submission 188042) | Ecteinascidia turbinata endosymbiont from Florida, USA - Sample 2 (SPAdes) (version 2) | ecosystem: Host-associated > Tunicates > Ascidians > Unclassified | place: Key West, Florida...
TTCAGCGAAACACTTTGGTCTAGCGGTTGGGCCCTAGGCCAGGCAACATGAGCCAAAATGACCCAAAAACTACTTCACTTATGACGTCAGTCACAAAAAATCCGCGCCCCCATACCAAAATATTTTTTTTCGAGTGCAATCTACTAGACTAGCCGATGAGATTTGAGCCCTTGAACAGCTCTCTAGCGCAATCAGCGGAGGAGCTAGGGCATTGGTAAGGCAACCGAAAACTGCTGTTTTTTAGGTCGAAATCGAAGTGTGAATATATCGTACGCCGGCTCTCAAAGTGTTAAGAAACTTTGCTATAAACTTGCCCTGAGTGTACAAGCATATCTGCTGATTTCATGGACATGTGATTGTCCGATGCATGCAAAGGACATGGTGATCAAAATGAAAACTTCTGTCCAAAAAATCTAATGTTTTGCATCCGAAGCAGGATTGCTCTTTGTAAAGTTGTTGCTGCTGCTCATACTGCAATATCTTTTTTCTCTGTGATCTTAATATCATAATTGCAACTGGTAATTTTTATAATAGGAGTTGCAATTAGTTTTTGGTTTTATTTGAATTATTTAGCATTTAATTATGGTAATTAGTCTAACATTCTTTGTACAATGGAATTGAAAAATTAGGTTTTATGACTTTTAATCAGCTTTATTCAAGCAGCCTACAACAGTTTTCCATATTTTGAAAGCTACTATTGTTCTCTTGCAAATAGTTCAGTGTGCTATTGCTGTGCCAAGTTCTTCTGCCAACTGTAGTGTTTGTACTTCACTTTTTTTGTTTCCTTTAGCTTACAGGACAAATTGATGATTGCTTCTGTGATATAGAGACGTTGGAGCAGTTTAACAATGAGCAAGTTTATCCTGTTGTTAGTGAACTTGTGAAACAAGACTTTTTCAGATACTACAAGGTGAATTTCCTGGTTTTGTTCATGGTGGCTTACTTTTTGCAAAGCTTACAGGTCAACAACATAACTGATTAGTGTATCATACTTGTGAAATATATTGATCATGTACTGTTGTTTCATTATATCCAATGCATGGAAAGTTATTTGTGATGTGTAATGAAAATTATACAGTAGAACTTGTCTAATTCATCATTGTTTAATTCGTTACTTTTCGTCGGTCCTGGCAGAATTCCTCTTTTTTGTGTACATTTCTGTTTGGCTAATTCGTCAATTTGCTCAATTCTTCACCTCTTTCTATCCCTTAGAAGCGTTTTGTTAATCTAATACGTCATTTGCAGTTTCGCTTTTGATGTCTAAGCAGTTAGTTTAGTATGTGTGGGAATTCAAACAAATTAAGGATCTTTATCTGAGAATTGTTGCACCTCACAATTCGTTTATCGAATTTATACACGAAGTGCGACCCGACTCCTTTTTTGTAATCCCCTTGAGGTGATGAATTAAGCAGATTCTGTTGTATGATGTATTATGAGACAATGAAGAATTGTGTGATTGAGAGTGACTAATTAGAAACTTGTCACACAAATAGTTAAGTTAAAGCTACTGGAATTGCATTTGGCCATTGCTTTCACAAAATTTTTCATCAAGCCCAGTAGAGGTGACATCAGGACTTCTCATGATTTGCTAGTGGAGGATGCTGAACTCCTGAACACTGTTCACTCCAGGAACATATGAGTTTCTTGTGGCTGAGTGTTGCTTTTCATAGTGATCCCCAGTAGCAACTAGAGTGGTTGTCCGTCCCACAAACATAAAAAACAGCAGTACTTGGTAACTCCTATGTGCATTCCCATTAATATACTTATGACCTTGAGAGTTCCACACAGGCTCCACTGGTAGTCAGTATAGCCAACTAAAAAGCATTCAAAACAATCTTATTGTTATCAAACGATTCATTCAAATTAACATAATATGCAGTGGGGATTCAATGTTTTAAATTGCCTGTGTGCACAGAGATATCAATATGTCACTCAAGAAAACAGATTCTTGCATTTAAATCACTCAGTTAAGGTTGGTAAACTTGCTTTACTTTCGCAATGGTTAATCTGCTACATCAATTATTATTCTGTGTTACGTCACAGTGCAAAACAATGCTACCTTCTGTTGTTCATAGCCCTGTGGTAAGCTAGGTAACTGGTAACCAAAACATACATATCTCAAAAACTAGATGTGCTACAAAAAAATAATGACATTTTTGCGATCAGTGTCAAAAATACTTTCAGGGGCACTTATTGCAATCACCGTTTAAATTTTGCTGTTGACCAGTGTTATTATTCAGTGACCATCACTAGTTATTGAATTGGATCACTAATTATTGAATGAATTAAGCTAAACATTCAGTTCAGATTATAACTTATTGCTTTTTCAATCTAGCCTATGTATTATGTGGTTCAGATATGTGAGGTAGACATCCATTTCAGATTGATAACTCAAACTGAAAAGTATCAGGTAACTCAAAGAATGCTTTGGCTTATTTAAATACATCATTCGTTGGTTGGCTAAATTAGAAACCAGCTGTAGGGCAATTATTTCCACTCCTACAATGAAAGCGAAACTGTTCACATTAATAAATATAATTAAGAATGGGCTAAATAAGGAAGAGCAAATTGGAAACTTACAAAAATCAATATCAGGTAAATTAATTCTGAGTGATAGAAAGTAATTGCTTCATTCATTCCCATGTACGTACTTTTCCTTTGGGGTGGATCATGGAAGCAGCAACCATATGAGGACTCAATAATACATATACTACAATACATCACGGATATTAGAAATCTCAGATAGTTCTGGCTCTACACAAAGACAGGACTAAGCAAGGCTGGAGGTGTAGTCATACACCAGGTCGTTGGTGACCTCTGAGACACTTTCTCATGATTGTAGCTAGCAAGACTCACCTCACCCATCTTTCCTGGTGCATTGTGAACACATGGATGAACCAACTTTAGATAACATCCGTCTGTTTGGAGAAGTGCCTTAAAACACGTAGTTTTATGGATATAGGTGCATACTTTGGTACGAATTGTAGCAATGTGAAATCTTCACAAAATCCAATCTTTGCCACTTGACTCAGTTTGGAAAATTGCCAAGTGTGATACTTACGCAGTATGCACATTTGTGGCACAAACAGTTACAGTCGGCAAGCAAAAGGTTAGCCTGGAGTCGGAGTTGTGAAATTTTTCTCCCACTCCTCAGGTTAAAAATCCTGACTCTTTGACTCCAACTCCACAGCCCTGCTAGAATCTAGATGTTGTAAAAATCCCTTGGCCATCCTATTTCAAATGTGAAATCCTGCAGTGTTTAGCAAACCAGTGGTCATAAATTGAAGCATAAATTCAAAGTTGTTGACAGGGCTGTGTTATCTTCAACATTAAGAAATGTTGCCCGCACTTGCGGCGATTATTCTTTAGCTTGCTTGGGACTGTGCAATCCAGTTGTGAAAACGTTAAAAAAAACAGTTGTGAAAATGTTATGTCTGAAAGCTGGAATGTACTTTTCCTTGAGATTGGACAACGACCTTGTGTGCTGACACTAGAACTGCTTTTTTTGTTCCGTAAGGCTGATCAGTTGAATCTGAAAATTCACAGTTGAGGTTAAACCTATAGTGTTGATTTTAGCATCTTGGCCTATGGTGGTAACTTCTGTTTTCTGGCCATCCCTTCAGGGACTGTTGCTTGATCAAATTAATGGCACCATGGATTTCCTCTGTGCAGCACACTACACTTCTTTGAAGTGAAATATGCGATTAAGTGACACAAGTATGTACTTTCCATTTGTGATGATTAAGTGACACAAGTATGTACTTTCCATTTGTGATGATTAAGTGACACAAGTATGTACTTTCCAGAAAGTACATACTTGAATAGAGATATATGCAAGTTTGAATCATCGCAAAAAGACGAAAGCTGATGGCAGTTGACTGATTCCTCGAAAGCATACAGAAACACTAGTGCTTTTAAGTGTAAGTGACACAAATCTACCGTTCCAAACAACAATTCTATGCGAACTTCCAGTTAATGCAATTAAACGTTATGTAATGGACCAGACTATTTTCTTCACATAAAATGATTTTGGTATGGGATTCCAGAATCCTATTTGATAAATCAGTTGATGTGTTTGCCAATATGTAATTAACTGGAGTCATCTCTATTACAATTCGTATTCATCTGCTTCATACTCACAGTATATAAGCTCAAATTGTTTAAAGTTTATTTTTCTCAAAAAATGTACATGCAATATAAGTAGTTCTCCAGCTGGTGCCTGGGAGTTATAATTGCATGATATTTGCTTATATATCACTTATCATGGAATTTGGAAACTCTTCAATTAAGTTACTCATCAAAACTGAATTGAAATGTTAGGAAGAAAGACAAAGTAAAGTAGATGCAGGCCAGCTAAACAGGTGTTTTGTTCAAAAAGACAAAGGTCACTGTACAAAGTGTTCTTCTGCATGTGCGTCTGTGTTTGAACTTCACAAGTGAAGGTAGCCATATTGGATGTTTTTCAGGTAAATTTGTTTAAGCCTTGCAATTACTTCGATGGTGATATTGGCTTATGTGAAAACGAGGCTTGTGGAGTCAAAGTTTGTGATGAGGTATGCCACTGTTTTGCACTTCATTTTTTTTATATGAATGTAAAATGTGCTGCAATTTAAGTTGCTTGTTTTAGTGTTTCATTTAAACAAGTAACTTTTATCACTTTACCTGTCATCTCATATATTTCTATGATCCTAATGTTTATTCACGAGGCAAAATATATTGTTCTGTTTTTGGTGCAAAAAAACTTTTACACTATTCCTGATCCAGCAGAAAATGTGACCTGATTTAGGCATGTGTCATATTTTTGTCAGTTGCTGTTAATAATATGGTGCGCATTGCTACACAGGAATCGAAAGCACTATTTGCTAAAGGTTTAGTTTCAAGATCAGGCAATAGTCAAAAAGCTGTTAGTGGTACTGCACAATATATATCGATTTTACTACATATTACATAAATTTCTAATTGTGGGAAAGATAATCAGGTGCAAAATTAGATTTTGTTAAGTAACAAAAACATGCTTTATTGCTGAGTTTGCTGGGGAAAACAATAATTTTTTTACTGAATATGAATGCTTAGCAGGTCATGAAAATAATCCTGAATTCTTATTCTGAACTTTCAGGTATCAATGATAATAACAGCGAATCTTTATATAATCTGATAGCACTAGAAATAATATTGATGATGAAGACTTCTACACCCAGTACCCGAGACTTTCGTTTGACTCAATCGCACTGTTTCTTTGCCATGACACATTGCAGGTGTTTCAGAAGATAATGAATGCATTTCTTTAGACTAAGGCAACATTGGTGCATCTTTCAGTTATGGTCAGGTTTAATACCTCTCTGGCGTGTGTTGCCAATTGCTGAATTTCTATGCAACAAAGATTCTCAAAATGGAATTGTTACATTATTTTGATAATACCGGCACTGCATGTGTCTTGCAGCCTGCCCATCATGTCAAAGCGCAATTTATAATGCCCTGTTGTCTAAGTTAGTATGTCTGCATGAGAGTCCCTTACTGAAACATGTGATCAGTTTTGGTGATGTAGAAGCCAGTCTTAGTTTTTCTTGCTCTTTTCTATTTATTTCTTTATGTACCATTGTTCTTAAAGCATGTTTTTGTTAATTGTTCAATAATTGTGTTGTGTGCCTGCAAAACAAACAAACAACTGGTGGCATGTTTATTTTACAGGATGAAATACCAATTGGCTTGCGTAATGGTAATTTTAACAAGCATATATCTGATAACCAAGAAGTCTCAGGTGTTGAATGCACCAAGCGGACCACCCTTGGAGATATTAATGGAACTCTTGCGTAAGTACATGATTATAGTTTTGCCTTGTCAGTTTTAGGCAGGGCTGTGGAGCTGGAGCCCAAGCAATTTTGAATGGCTGGAGCCGGAGCCAAAGTTTTTTGGATGGTGGAGCCAGAGCCTGAAATTTGGGTTCTGCTTCCACAGGGATAGTTTGTGGGGAAAGCATATTATACATATAATGTTTTTTCTGTTATTTGGACCAAATTTTCTGGAGCCAGAGCCAAAAAATTTAGGTACCCAGAGCTGGAGCCTGAAATTGGAGTACCGGCTCCACAACCCTGGTTTTAAGCAGCATGATGTTTACTTATTGCCTTACATTTCTTGTTATCAATAGACAAAAGGTTTGCAATTAGCTAGTTCCTTTAGATATTGCCTCTGATCCAACAGTGATAGAAGTTGGTTTGTCAAAACCAAAAATCTTCCCATTAATGTTTTCTGACAGAGAAACAAGTATCTTATGGTTAAAGTTTACAACTCTATGCTTTTACTATTTTGTAACCAAGCTTTTAGTACTTGCTTTCAGAGTTTTCTTTTTTTTTTGTAGAAACATGACATTGGATATTTTGGACAAATGGGATGAGCATGATGATTCAGTTTTCCAGTTTTGTGATCTAGATGGTAAGTAAGCGCAGGTCATTTATATTTTGTTTATTTCGGAGAAGTACTTGATTCATACATTCCTTTTTGCTTGTACCTAACTTATGTTTTGTGCACATTGGGAATACATGTGCTGGCTAATTAATGACAGAGCAACGCATTTTTGCACGAGTGCATTTCGCAAAATGTTTGTTCTGAAATAACGTTAATACGCGTTGAGGATCACCAGCTTAACTTTTCACCAGTGAAACTCTTGGTCAACTTTCCATCGACAACGAATCTTGTTGTTTCTTAAGGAAGCAAAATGTTTTGTTCGGTACCAGTTTTCAAACCACTTTGGCGTGCATTTTTAAAACTTTCAGATGATTTGGCATGTAAGCATTGGCCTGCCCTAAAATCTACCGCCAGTTTTAAGGTAAATAATAACTTTGAAAAAACTTTTAAAACTTCGATGTGGTTGTCTAAGTTGTCTTCTCTTATACCAGTGATTCCCAAGTATGGGTGCCGACCCAAAGAAGGGTCGCAAAGGGTCAAAAAATGGGTCACGCCAAGGTGATCCAAACTGAATTGTGTTTTTTCAACGTCACCTGCTTGTCCGTGCCTCTCTGTAGCGTATAGGTACTTGAGAAAAGAGTAGATTTCTGACTTTGAAATCGAACTTAGCAACTTACTGCCAAAAGTCACCCATACAATCAGTATTTTTTTTAATACGATGTTTACGTCTTGGGTCGCGGGGTCCACCAAACTCAGATTTGGATCGCCCTAAAAAAAGTTTAGGAACCTCTGTCTTATACGAAAGCCACAGGTTGGTTTTTCGTGTCTATGTGTTAAGTTCAAGATTTTGCACTATAAAGATATAGCAACAACGAGCTAAGCGGTACAGTTGAGCACGCGTCACCAAAGCTGGTAGGTTGGGTTCGATTCCCGGTCGGGTCAAACCGAAGACTTGAAAAACGGTTCTTGCTGCCTTCCCAGCCTCGCGCTCGACGTTAATAGGTGGGTGCAAAGTGAAGCTTCGCGCGTAGTGCTGTCATCGACTCGCCATCAATGCAATTTAAACTTGGAAAATAACCGCGTGGTCCCCGGCGCAAGCTAGCGAAGATAGCCTCGTGACACTCCGGAAAGGAGTACAGAAAGCGAGTATAAATGAAACTGCACACACGTAGCAACAACAATTTTGCATATTTACAAGGTTAAATTGGAAAATATGCTCCTAAAATTGCTGCCACCCTGGTTTAATTTCATTTCACCAGTGTATGCTTTTCAACTGCCGTCGTGATCAAGGCTGGAACTTTCACTTGTAAGAAGGCAGGTAGTGGGTCGTTGTTCCGATTTTTTCTTCGTTTTTTTTTAACTGTTTTTTATGTTTTCCGCTAAACGCTAAAGATCTGAACTTCTTACAAACGCAGATGAAGCCTCTACTGATTTGAAATATATTGACCTTGTTACCAACCCAGAGCGTTACACCGGTTATAAAGGTCCCATGGCTTGGAGAATATGGAGAGCGATTTATGAAGAGAATTGCTTCGCGTGAGTCGCCACTGTTAGTTGAAATCAATTTTTCAAGTGTCGAATGTACTTCATTTTGTTTTCGGCTCTTGCACTCGTATCGCTTTCTTGTGCGCCAGGAGCTTTTGCTGAGCCAAAGACAGCATCGGAGACTCACGTAAGGGAAAGATATTTTCCTACTGTTTTTTTTTCTACATACCTTCAGGATATGTTGCAGTATAAACGCTCGCATATGATACGTTTCGCTGGGATCGGAACACAATGAGGTCCTTAATCAAAACGTAGTGTTAAGAGCGCATGAAGCTTATCGCTGTGGTAATGTTCAGCTTGTTCAATTCCCCTTGCTTAAAATACGGTAATTATGTTTTGGGGGTGTAATGACCTGATACAAATGTTTTCGCCTCCCGGTTTGAAAGAAGCTGTTATGTCCTACCTGTATTTATTTTTATAAATTATTTGGATGTAACAGATGCAGAATTCGCGTAAAAGTACCGTGAGCAGATGCATGATGCATTATATTCTGCGACATTGACCTTTCAGAGAGGTCATCAGGCTTAGTTTGTTGCCGCTAATGGGTTGTGCAACGCTTGCTTAGGCGCATTCATTGGTTTGTTAAGTGTCGTTTCGTTGTCACTTTGCCATAGAAGGTTGTCAGATGGAAACGTGCTTATCGCTCAGGCGCTGGACATCTCTACATGGGATGCAAGTGCTCCTGTCCAAATTATATCTTGATTCTGGGCATTTACTATGTTGTTGCATTGGCTCAGTTGGAACTCGTTACACCAACATATATTTATGCTTTTGAAATGAAAAAATAAGTAAGAAAACCAAGGGTTTTCAGGAAAAATTGGTTTCGAAAATAACAAATCCTTTTCGAAACCAATTGTTATGGACTACGGACAAGCAGAAGCACCGGTAAAAAAATTTAAAATTCATTTGTTGCACAGCAAGACAAAATCAGACTCGCGCAAACAAAAGACAACCTGAGCCACAAAAGGTAGCAGCAACCATTTGCGAAGCAGTCACACACGTCTGAAGATCCGGGACCGTAAATCATTATCCCAGCTGCAAGCAACCAAACACTATTCCAGTTCAAACTTGTACGAAAAATGTTTACCTGATGTGCAGGAGCCTTCCTCTGAACCACAATTTGAGGTAGTACCTATTCGCGCCGCTCATTTGTATGCAAAAGTCAATTAAATTACAAAACTACGAGCGGGACTTTGTTGTTGAACTTAGTACCGCATGTTATAAAATACTGAAATCCGGACGGTAAACCCTTGATTCAAACCTGCAACAGCCAAACAGTAAACTAAAGTCCCATTAGGATTAAAAACCAGATCCCAAGAAAGCTTGCACTCATGAAAAAGATTATCAGAAACCAAAATCGTGTATTTATTTGACTTGGTATAATGATTATTATCGGCAATGATGGTTCTATTTGTCGTTGTAGACCAGACACTATGACCAGAAATGTGAACCCGATATTTGGCCACATTCCTCATGGTAAGTTGGGTTTTTATGTCGTACATTGCTATCACTTACAACAACTCTGATGTTGTATTTCTAGCGTGGTTCTAGTCGGTAATGGGTGGATGCGATTAGTTGCATGCTACTGCATAATGTAACAGGGTAAAGCCCCGCATCCCAAATTCATTCGCGCCATTTGATATATCGCTAAATGTTAAGCTGGTATTTGGTTGCGAGTTCGTTTTTGTCAGTGACCCGAATAAGACGGTTGTTGCTAATAAAGATGGTCTTGTAAAGCTGTCTGATATAGTTTAACTCGCTTGTGAAACGAAAGCGCCACTAACATTTTTGCATTTAGTTGACGTTACTTGCAGCATATACTTGCGTTCTGGTTGCATTTGTAGCGTAGTTTGTAGCTGGTGATGGTGACGGTGATTGTTGGTTTTATAGGAAAACCCGTCCAAGTTTCTAACAGTGACTTGCAAGGTAAGGGTTTTATTGCGTGGAGATTTGTCATACACATAATTTTGTATTTGACTGGGGCATTTGCTCTCGTAGATTTGGTAAACATCCTCTTTTCGACTTCAGCATTTCAGCTACATGCACGTGTGAGGTTTTGTTGCATTTGATTTTCCTATTTCATTTCGAGTTCGATAGGTTGACAGTGATCAGGGCCGGCCCGAGACCTAGTTGGTCTTGTGCAGGGGTCGGCAACCTACGGCTCTTGAGCTCCTGTAAAGTGTCTCTCTGGATTTGATAAAACTTGGAATTTAAATTTGCATTTGATTATTATTAGAATTGAGTTGATTACATTTTAGCCTATTCCCCTATGAAGTCGCATGAAAAATGAAACGGTGTCAACGTTTTGTGGCTCGCCACCGATCCTATATGTTGGAAGATGAAGCAGAATGGCTCTTTTGTTAGAAAAGGTTGCCTACTCCTGGCTTAGTGGAAGGGCTGACCCTGACTGCGGTAGTCGAACCAACAACAAGTTAATTCTAAGATCCAAAATGTTTTGTTTAATTTTAGCTGCTAAATTATGTGAGGCCATAACTGTTACGCAGTTTTAGATTTTGCGCTGATTTGATTTACGATTTGCAACCTGTTTTTTTTCAGTCATAGACCGAAATGTTTTTGAAATGATCAAAAAAAAAAAGTAAGTCATTTCGGTCAGAATGACTGAAAATATAGAGTAATGAACACTGTTACGGCGAGTTTTAATACAACTGTGAGGCAAATGACCGAAATGCCTCAGCGAAAAAAAAAACAGTTTGCAACACTCATACATCTATAACATTAAGAATACTAAATTTGTAAATAAACTTTGAGGCAAATTACTAGGTAAACCAACAGAAAGATTTCTCAGGTTTAGAGAAACTGATGGCGAAAGACCATCGCAACGTAAGCAAGCGACGTGAATATGCGCACGACCCAAAATTAATCACGCTTACTTATTTTCGGTGACCTGAGGACTTAATTTCGGACCACGAGAACACGCAGGAGTCAATGCGCCACTGTCAGGTGTCCGATTATTGAGTGTTATTACAATTTCAGAAAGATTTTTGGTGATGTAATTGGTGGCGGGTATGCCCTGTGGATGTGTACGGCTGTGCGCCAATCTGATCGAGGGGCATTGTCTTCTAATTTTGCGTATTTCTTTGCGTGTTTGTCAATGCCCTGTGCTTACGTGAATAACATGGCCCGAGGCAGTTACTTTTGTGTGCTGAACGTGTTCAGTCGCGCTTAACGTCTTTTGTCGTCACCACGCTACAGGAGTTTAATGACGACTTCCTGCTTTGATAGGATTTCTTTGTACAGGCAGAAAGGCCATTATTAGCCATTAGCCCGACGGTTTTTAACCGGGAGGGCGTCAATAAATTTTCAGGGGGTCGCGAGCCCTTACCCTCCATACATTTTGTAAAGTTTGATCAACGAATTTACCAATAAATGCATTTGTTTTTACAGTTTAATTAAAATCAGGGGGGCTTGAAGCAAAGAATAATTACTTCAGGGAGGCGTAGTAGACAAAAGGGTAAGAACCACTGCGTTAGCCTTTGCGAAAACACTCAGATTTTATTAATGTGATTTTGGTTCCTAAAGCCGCCTGACTTAAAACTTATTGCTATGTTATGTCACTTAGCTGTGCAACGTACCAACAACGTGCTAACGTTTCGGTTTTATTTTTAGGAATGTGCCTGGAGAAGCGGGTTTTTTTTCGCGTTATTTCAGGTCTTCACACCAGCATCAACACACACCTCTGCGCCCTGTATCTCTTTGAAGGTGAATGGTCTGTTGAGTGTAGTCGAGTTTGTCGTTGTGTTGGTTTAATGAGCTCATGTGTTTTAGTGTGTGTGCGTGTGTGATGCTTAGGATCGCACTGCGTGGGAAGGTTCGATCTCAGTGAAATGGATATTTTCTTGTCAACCTACTTTAAATTGCTCCTGTGCTGATAAGCGAAATACGTTGAAATGCTGTTAACATTTTTACCTTGTACCTAAGTTTGTTCTAGCAAAAATTTAAGGAAAGTCTTCGTCTTTTTTCTGCCTCTTTTAATTTTAACTGAGAAACATACAGGGTGTGTCTAGTTGGTTCGTGACATCACAATCCACAATCTAGCATCGCCGAGCTGAGCCCCAGTTTCTTCAAGACATTCATTTTCTTATCTACCAGAGCATATACTGTGACGAGCGGCGAGGTTTACCTGGCTGATCACGCACCGCTTTGGTTAACGCGTAATCGAAATTCAATGTAGACTGTGAAGCAGTTGCATTCACGCTTGTATTATTTTGCGTGCATGTGATGCTGGATATGATGTTCTCATGTTAGCCACGACCAAAAGACATCTGTTTGAATAATGTTACGCTGCGACTTAATTTCCTGATTGTGATGTATTAAGGAAAATGCAGAGCCCCGCTTTCGACTGAGCGAGGAATCATGGGTGTCAGCCATTTACCAGTATAACTGCTAATCGCGAAGGTTTCAGTAAGACGTTATTCTTTCACGCTGTATCCACAAAAACGAAAGAAAAAAATCTTGATATAATAAAATAAAATTTATGTGAAAGGAAGCCGTGCTAGTGTGGTTGTTAGGTGAGGCTTGCATAGCGTTGGTCTGAACATGCACAGGGTTTTTCGTGGATTTATGTGAACTAGTAGAGTCCCAAATCGTGTGCGCACCGGTGTTTCTATGATAGCGTGTGCATGACTGCCAATCGGTGCTTAAAAGTTTCTTGCACGCCCACTTCCGAGGTTTGGGGTGTTTTGAGATTAGCGTTAGGGCAGAGGGACAATTTCACGTATTTCTCCAACTTGGACGTCCAGTGTCCCTCTCTTGTACAGAAAGTGGTAGTGACGCTTGCAATGACACCTGAAAACTTCTTTGTCTTGTAGAAGATGACATGATCAAGCGACAGCTGGTCTTGACCAACCCAAAGCTTAGATAAAAACTGGAAGGGGAAAGCCCCCTCCGACGTCTATGTAGAATCGTCGCTTATCTTAAGTTCAGTGCTTGCTCATTGTTTGCAGACGGGTGGGGCGAGCAACGGTGGGAACCAAATCCAGCTGAGTTTCAGAAACGTTTTGATCCGAAAAATACGAAAGGCGAAGGTGTGGCGAGATTGAAAAACTTGTATTTCATATACCTGCTGGAACTCAGAGCTCTCTCAAAGGTAAAGATCTTTTCTTGTGGCCACGTTTGTGTGGACTGCTTGATGATTGGGTCGTGCTGGTCAGAAAAAATTAATTGGATAACGGGACAACTCTGAATTGGGGATTGCTTAAAGCTGTCGTAACCAAAGCTGAAATGATGTCACATTTAGATATAAACATATTTCTTCATTTTCATCCACCACTTTCTTTTTTGTTTCTGCGTAGATAGCAGGGGGAAGATGTGTCATGGTGATGTGTATTGCTTATCAATTGCGGCGAAAATTAGGTGATAGTTTGCAAAAAACATCGGTGGTCCAACTAGTATAAAGTTTTGTAGATGTACCCGATCATACAACCGTTTTGGTTGGTGCAAAAATTACGATATTTAAATCCAAGTTGTAATTGAGTCACTGTGAACGTCTTGTATCGTTGCTTTTCAATTTAGAGTTGATTTTCAAATAAAGCCACGGTGACTTTTTGCTTGTAGTGTGGAATTGCGTTCATTGATAAACAACACTCCTAAGAAACTTTCTGGTAAAACCCTGTTTGCCGTCTTATAAAGTTGTCAGAAATTTCGTGTAATCTAAGTGTTTTTGGCACAAAAGGAAAAATAACATAAATCAAATCCTTTTGTTGGTAAAAGAAATAAGATTCCTGGTTTGCATGATTTTTGCTCCACTTCGCCATTACTCACTTGAACACTGTCCCACCGCCTGTACGATCAACATGTGCGAGGCAGAAAAGTTGATTGTTCTATCCTTGAGCAGAGGAATCGGTAAAATTGCATATTGGAAAAAGAGCTTATTCAATTGCATCACGACCCGTGAAGTTTTTGTTGCTTGCGAAGTGTGCCAGTGTGTCTGACCATGAGGGACATAATGAGGCCGCGAGGGGGATACCTTCAAAAATGTGTAGAGGTATTGTACTTGTAACGACCAACCCATCTCCAACAATGGAAATTTGCTGTTTGTTATTAACATTGTGTGCTTTAGGTAGAATACCAGCTAATGATTGTAACTGTAAAAGATCAAGTGAATTCATTATCTGTTACAACCAATAGTTGACAATTATTTACAATATTACTACTGCTCATCAACCACTCCATACCGTCTAGTCAACCTGCAGATCATGGGCGACAGTCTAAACCAGCGTTCCCCACAGTCCGGCCCGCGGGGCAGATCTGGCCCGCGAAGGGTTCCCACCCGGCCCGCAAGCTTCCTAGGAATGTAATATTTTAACAATTTCGTGTAAATGAATTAATGTAAGATGTAATTACATAAAGGGCTAAAAAGCAAATAGCATTTGTTGTAATTGAGAATATTATCCCGATAGGCTTTAGGCTACAAACCAAGCTCACCGCTTTGATCAGAAGATCAACTACAAAAGTTTTGGAATTTGCTTACATTTTCTGTAATGGAAATGGTATACTTGGGACCTAGGCCATTCTTTTTCAATGTTATGCTTTGCGTAGGCCTACAACTCAGACAAGTAAACATGCATAGAAAGTTGTTACATCATAGTTGCTTGTTTCGTTGGAACTTGCTGCGCACCAGCACTCTAATATTGTACTTGAGCTTCGCGCCAGCCCCCAGAAGTTTTGATTTGTCGAAAATGTGGGCAAAATATTTGAAAATCCGGACAAAATCACACAAAGTTTGGGCGCAGATGTTTCGACACCTTTGTTCTCATTGCGTGGTCAATGAGCCTGACTGTCGAAATGCGTCTGAATTTGACTTTTTAATCTTCTCTCAAAAAACGTATGAAGATCTTTTTTTGTGTGGCCTCCAAAACCAGTCTTCATTTGATTCATTTGATTTCATTTGATTCACCCCACGTTGGGCGCAAATTTTTCAAATATTTGCCATTTTTATCCGTGTTTCCAGGCAGCTTGCCTAGAATTTCGGGTATTTTGCGAACATTGTCATAGATTTTGCCCAGATTTTCACGGATTTTGCCCGGATTTTCGACAAATCAAAATCTTTGTGGAGCGCTTTCACCCCCGCCTCCTACACCACTGTTAAGTATACAAGGTTCTTGAAAGTTGTAGAAACAACGTATTGCAGCATCAAGCATGGAACCCAACATTACAACTACTATGCAACAAAAGAAGCAGTTGCAGAAATCACACTGCAAACATGTTACCAAACAAACAAAACATATTGCAACGTACAAACGTGACTAATGTTATGCGTGTGTTTTTTTGTTTTGTTTTTTTCAATGCACAAAATAGTCCGGCCCGCGGACGCTGATAAGGTAGCGACTTTGACCCAGCATCCAAGAAGTTGGGATACCGCTGGTCTAGACCAGTGGTTCTTAACCTGGGGTAAATTCCATCTTCCAAGGGGGTAAATTTACTGAACCATAATTGTAGCAAATGTAAATTTTGATTAATCATTCCAAACTGTGAGAGTTTTTAATTTCGTATTTTTAAGAATAAACAACATAGAGCGTATTGTGGGTAAATCTGGTGATCTTGTTTAATAAAAGGGAAAGATATGTAAAAAAGGTTAAGAACCACTGGTCTAGGGCGAAAATTCACACCAGTCGGTCAACACACGGTGCCACGTTTCAGGAATCCCGGTGGAGTGGGAACGAAAGCGATGGATGATATTATATAATCAGTCACGTGAAAGTACAACTCATTTAACTCAAAGCAACCTGCCACCTTATTGATTGACGATCTTGATATTTAGGGCCTAAAGAACCACCCTCAACCCATGTGAATGTAAGGCACGAGACTTGTGGCGTCTCTTGGTTAATGTCAGATTTTTCGATTTCGTGTTATTCCATCGGTCACGGCATATCCGCTTCTTTCGCTATAGCTGCTAACGCCATCAACGCAACAACCCTGCTATGTTTATATATTTCGAATATTTTACTAATTTGTCAGCACCGTTGTTCATTTAGTATTTGTTAAAGAGTGAAAGGCGAGGCTCATATTGCCTTTTCCACGATTTGCGGCTCATTTTTCAACATGACACAGGTTTTGACAAATAAACTTCTTCCCAGTGTTGCTTGGCCAGATCTTGTACAGCTGTTGCTGCTTAATCCTCGCAACTCATTCAGCAACTGTGGAAATACCTTGTACGGCACAAATACAGTAATGCCAAGCGTTTAGCATAGAATTCCTTCCATGATTAGAATGTGGTGAATGTCGAAACTTTGCGTGAACGACAACTGGCTCCGTAATGCTGAAAACTTTGAATAAGATTGTCTCCAATTGATATTTTACGTTTCTTCTTACCAACGGAGCAGCAATCAGTGATAATCGTTTCTGCACTTTTGGAAAGAAAGAAATTCCAATACATTTGCTCAAGCACACTTCGGTACTGCCGATCCTTTGCCGTGTTTTTTCTATTTAAAGATTGCTTTGAAAGAATCGTTTTTTGCTCAGTAAATGGAAACTAGAATCTTCAAATGATCCACACGGATCGTCTGCGAAGCAGGGCTTCGTTACATGCGTTACAGCATTGGTCAGATTTGAACGCACTTGTTCTCAGATTTCATTGCCGTGGTTTTCAGGTTGCGCCGTATTTTAAGCCTGACAACATCCGTCTGTATACTG
>Ga0210059_1008134_pt1 | contig 16598 bp, 10 predicted proteins | sample Ectturendosymbi2_FD_188042 | JGI IMG/M metagenome (GOLD analysis project Ga0210059, IMG submission 188042) | Ecteinascidia turbinata endosymbiont from Florida, USA - Sample 2 (SPAdes) (version 2) | ecosystem: Host-associated > Tunicates > Ascidians > Unclassified | place: Key West, Florida...
CACAATTGAAATTTTCATGGGTACACATCTTTTTGGGTCACCCTGTATAATATGGGCACTAAGAAGTTACATATAATCAGGTTTTTTAAAAGTGTTTTAGGGACCTGATTCGGGTCCCTAGAATCAGAGAAAATTATCAAGGGAAATATCTGAATGGATACTTTTCAGGTGCTTAAGGTCCACAGTGGGTACCTAACATTTTCCTTAAAAAAACTGACATAATAATCAGTGTTCCTAAGCAATTTTGAATAAAAATTTCCAGACTTTCAAGACTTTTTCCGGACTTGACTTTTTTGAAATGATATACCGAGGTCAAATACAGGCACTGTAATAGTTCCAGTAAAATTATCAATCTTGAATAAAATATCATGAAAATGCATATCAAAACATCAAGTCTAAAAAATTATTTTCTTTTTCTATACTAACAGGTGAAAAAATATTTTTCCAGACTTTACCAGCTTGATCCCTTATCAATATGTCATTCAGTGTGCAGCCTTGCTTAAGTTAGTGACATAATTTTTGCTCAGTAAGCAATTTTGGCCAGACGTATCTGATTTAGGAGAATTTTATCATTGGGTCAGTAATGCATTCAATTAAGGTGGTTTTTACATATCTCACTATCTAGCTAACATCAGGCTTGAAACAAAAGACTTTGGATAATCCGAATGAATTTGTCTTCCCAATAGAATCTGGATTAACCGAGGTTTACTGTACATCACAGTGCAGCTAACAGTTATTGAAACAACATAACATAACAAAACATATGCGTTCTCTTTTTATAAACTACCAAATTTAAGCCAATGCCATCACAAAAATACAAATTGCCTTTACAGCAATACTTAAACAGTAAATGACCACACTCAAAACTTAACATTTACAATTAATATTTTTGCATACGTTAGGAAGTTTTCACAAAAGGATGTGTGAGCATTGCCGGTTGACTCTATACACCACAATTTAAAATTAAGTCAAAAAAACGAACCTAGCTGGTTCCTTGAACTGCAATATAATCAAGCTGCATATTTCTTACGTATGCGATATTCAAATCATAATCAATGACACTACCTTGAAAAATACACATAGAAATACTAAACAAGACATTCAAGGCAGTATTTCATTCATATCACTGTTCAAAACATCTACGTGTATGTGCAAATTTGGTTTCTATCAGTAGCATCTCAGTTTCTTCTTAAAATGTCACATGACAGACCAACATGTTAATGTGCAAAATCATGGCAGCACATAAAACCTCACTGGTTATCTCCACCAGCACTGTAATTCAACGTTTTTTTGACTTGGCCTCAATTTTTTTTTTACTCAAAGCAACAGACTTACGTATTTGTACACCGTCGTTTATCTTTCTAACTTCTTTCATCCAACCTGCAAACACCATGAAGCAGGCGATAATGTTGTAGATCGTAATCACTCAGGCTGCACAATCAGTTAAGTGCAACAGACAATATAGTGTATTATTATTATGACATAAAATGATTCACTTTCTTCGTTTCCGCCAAATTCTCACTCAAGAGACAGTGAACTGCAATCACAACATGGTATGTTGTGATTCATGTTAAATCACAACATGGCATCAGTCATTCATGCTCTTCAACTGGTTCTCAAAGTGGGTTCCGAGAAGCAATTTTAAGAGGATCAGAAATGATAACTGATATGTTATAACTGAATAATTTCATGTGCAGTATTGACTGTTTCCTTTGTACCAACGCCATGCAATGCTGCTTTGTGACATTACAAGCAACAAAGCATTGTTTGCTGCTTTTTGATATAACACACAAAGCATTGTTGAGTTATAATCAAGAAAAATTTTGATGTCACACTTATCACGAGGTAAGCACATGCATAGATGATGTAAATGATGTGTGTAACTGACGAATGATGGTCAGCTGTACTGAGAGTTAAGATTCATATCTCATATGCAGATCGTTGATATTTTTCTTCATGTAGAAATCACACCACACAACATGCTCTTTACTGCTATTCTGCATTTGGTCAAATAAAAACCTAGATATCATCAGAAGACTTTAATTTTATTAGCAAAATTTAACCACTGTAATGCAAGACAGTTGCTATTTTACAACAGATTTTAATAGCATAGTCTGTCTATGATGTCACTAACAGTTCTGGACTAGATTATGCCACATAGTACTGTGAAGCTAGTTTTGGCAGAAATCAGCCAGAGTGTTTCAGTTCATAAGTTACATTTGGGATGTTACATTTAGCCTTCGCTTTACACCAGGGGTGGCCAACCTATGGCGCATGCGCCAAACTTGGCGCACTGCATATTTGAAGTGGCGCATTGTATACCTGTAATCGTCATAAAGTAAGATAGTAAGCCTTTCCAATTTTTTATCAATTTTTTTTCGTACAAATCCCTTGAGAAGCCTGTTATCATCTTGAAACAAACATTCAAGATGATATTAAAACTTCCATTCGCAGTCAGAAAATTATGATATCAGCTAGTCTCCGTATTTAAAGGAGCAGATTGAATGTGCTGCTGATATTGTATGAGAAAATGCACTATAAAGATCAAGTTATTGCGAGACTCATTTGAAAATCGCTATTGTGATTTTGCTAAAGAAGTAGACTGCATTTTCGCATTTAGAAACCATTCTCAGTTAGTGAACAAAAACACACAAATGGAACTTCTTGATTTCAAAACAAACTTAATATTGAAAACGAAATTCTATGCGCTTTCTTCAGTCCCTGGTACTTACAACTTGATTAATTTCTGGCGATCCTTACCTTGCAAAAATTTCCCAAACCCAAGAAAATTCACTCAAAGTTATATGTATGTCGTTTTGAAATGACGTACACATGCAAATAAGCATTCTCGTCCATGATATTGATTAAAAGCAAAACGAGGTCGCGCCTGGCTGATTCAGAATTTTCTGCTACTCTCAGTAACAAATTTAACTCCAAACATTGAAAAACTGGTGAAATATTTGAAGTCTTATTAAAAACTAAGTAAACTTGAAGTTTATTTGCTGCTTTACCAGATATTCAACTTGTACTTTATTATATTACCTGGTAAATCACTAATGATGCGAAGTAACATCGTTACCAGAAATATCCGACGGTATGGCGCATCTCCACTCACGCTTGGAAAAATTGGCGCATTGTGTGCAAATGGTTGGCCACCCCTGCTTTACACCATTTGAGTTCACATCTTCAGTTTAAAGATATTTAGGAACACCTCTAACTCCAAAATAAAAATTCAGATACAACGATTCATGCAATTTGGTTCTACTGTGGCAAGTTTTGGAGAAGAGAAACCACAGTATGTTCTGTGTTGCAAAGTATTGGCAGGTTCTGCACTACAGCTCACAAGTTGAAAAGACTTTTTAAAATATATCATCCCAATTCAAGAAACATAGATGCAGGCTTCTTTAAATGTCATACTAAAAGCTTAACACTTTCGTGTCCGGTAAGTTGAGGATTTTGCACCAAAAAAAAAACAAAACAATCACACGTGGCTTTGCATGAGCATAACTTTGGCGCCGAAAACGCTATGCTGTTGGTAAGACAACCGAAAACTGCTGGTTTTAGGCCGAATTCCAGGTACGAATACATCATACACTGGCTCTCAAGGTGTTATGAAATTCAAGCTTGATAAGACGATATTTTTGGAAGGAAAATGCAGCTGGGTGAAAAAAAACCTATGCAATTCAAAGAAATAGCTGCTGCCAAAAAGCCCCATAACAGGGAACAATTGATCTTGCCTTGTCGCTAAATTTCCATATGAAACGTACTGAGAGTCTTAACTTCAGATGCTTAAACATGTATACCTATCAAAAATATATACCACGTTTCCCCAGTAATAAGACATTAATTGTCACTCCAAAATTTGCACTAGGGCTTATATTCGGGGGATGCCTTGTTTTGATATATCAAAAAATGAAGTTGCAAAGTAAAAATTAAGAGATTTATAAATAAAGAGAAATTACAAAAAACTATCTACATTTACTTATTACCATGTTTTTACTCAGAAACTCATTAATAACAATTTATTTAAAAACAATCATAGCATCATCCTCTGGAATGTCTTGCAGGTCATGGGTTTCCAGAATCCAGTGGAGTTTTTGCTTAACTCAATTTCCCACCAATAAACTAGGGCGATTTAAAGGGTAGGGCTTGTATTAAATCATCCTCAAAAATCATGTTAGGTCTTATTATCAGGTAGGACTTACTATTGGGGAAACACGGTAGGAGGCAAATAATTGAGATGTCAGATAACATTCTAACAAAGTCAGTCTCAAAGACACAAAATTCGACGTTTAACTTTTTTGTTATCCAGCTTGATGAAACAATGGATGTTGCTAACTTAAAGGTAATGAAAACTATATACAGTGGAATTTGCCCCTAATTCGTCATGGTTTAATTCATCAATTTGTTAGTCGTCAGTCCTGACAGAATCCCTATCTTTTGTGTACCTCTCTGTTCATCTAATTTGTCAATTTGTCACCTCTTTCTATCTCTTAGAAGCGTTTTGTTTGGCTAATACATCATTTGTAGTTTTGCTTTTGATGTTGAAGTTGCTAGTTTAACATGTGTGGGAATTCAAACCAATGATCTTATCTGAAAATTGTTGCACCTCGCAATTTGGTTGTTAATTTATCCATGAGGTGCAAAGCGTGGCCCGACTCCCATTGAAAGAAGGCAGAAAGTCTTTAATGTTTGTTAAAGATTAAATGGAGGAGGCTAGATAGAATAGAGGAATTATTCAACCCTAACGTCATAAACTTGTATTGTACTGCAAATAAAAACACTACGTATGCAAGTTGCTATGATAAACCATACAAGCTTCTATGATAGAGTTTTCACTTGTTTGCATAATTCGTCACTTTCCCTAAATTGTCACTTTTTTCTAATCCCCTTGAGGTGACGAATTAGGCTAAATCTACTGTGCCTGAAAAGCAATTGATAGAAGAAATTTTGTTTTGCAAAACCCTCAGCACAGAAACAACTGTAAAGGAAGTATTCAACAAAGTGGAAAGATTTGAAGAACATCCCAAAGTGGAAGCACAATATTGGGATTTGCACTGATGGTACTCTAGCAATCCTTGGCTGGTGTTCTGGCTTTCAAGCTTCAAGGTAAAATAATTTTGAAGTCCGCAGATGGTACTGATATGCACTACACTACTCATTTTCAAGCCCTTATGGTGACTATACCTAATGAGTTGAAAAATGTCCTCTGAATGGTGTGATTAAATCAGTTATCTTCATGAAAGCGAAACACTCAACTCCTGTCCATTTGCTGATTTATGCAAAAATAGTGATTCCGAATTTAAAAATTTCTTGTTGCAAGCGGAAAGTGCTTAAGAGAATTTGTACTGCAAAATTAAATACTGTACCCATTTTTCTTGAAGAAGTAAAACCAGGAATGCACGAAAAATTATGTGATGGATGTTTTTTGATGTGCCTTGTCACCTTTGGTGGACGTATTCAAATCTCTGAATTCCCTCAACCTGGTGCCGCAAAAGAAGAGATATCAGCATGATTGCCTGCCATAACAATTAACTGCTTTCAAAATGAAGTTAACACTGTGGCATTCCAAGTTAGACAGCAAAAAATGTGCTCCATTTCCACATCTAAACACATTTCTTGATTTAAATTGAACTTTGCATGAAAGATGTTATCCTCAAGGGCACGAAAAACATGTTTCCATTATTGGTGAAGAACCTTGCCATTACTTTACCCACTTTTAGGATTTTGATAAATACTGTGTTATCATTTCATCGGCAACTCATTTGGATCACTGTTAGCAATTTACCTTCCGAGGACAACTAAATTCAAGAATAGTTCATTGATTTAGTGAATGATGAGCAGGCACACCAGAAGAGTGGTAGGGCAGTGTGGGTACTAAAAGAGTTGAGGGCAATGGAAACTTGTAAAAAAACAAAAAAACTTGTTGCAAATAATGCTTGTTTCTGTGTCAACACTGTTGACCTCAAAAATAATAGCACAAACTACAGAAAACCATTCTGAATTTACTGGGTGCGCGAAGAGCTGCAATAAATGTGTTTCAATTTGATCTTGATACACCATGAAATAACATATGATTCTGTTTATGAAAAGGCATTATATTTCAGACTTTTGTTGGAAATTTTTATAGATGCCCTCTACAACATGTAAACTGGAAACAGGTCAAAAGTTGTCATGCTTTTAGTCTCATCCTTTGAGACTTCATAACAGTAGTCTTTTAGAAAGTGCTATGAGTCTACAGATCCAGGACAACTTCTCTAATATGTACTTCTTGATAAGGCCACTGCAGAGACAGCTTGCCAAACATAAAATAGGAGTTGTGATAGTCAAAAGCAATTAAACCCACTGTCCATCAGAGTGAGTGGCAACTCCTTTTAACACATTACGTGCAGTGCTGTCCCGTTGTCAGCATGCGAAGTGGTGTCGTGTCTGGTCATAATTAGTCATGTGGCACGCAAAGCGTTGTCTGGCTTGACACTGCTTTGTGGCTTTTCATTTACCTTTTGACTACAACTTACAAAAAAATCTGAAACAGGAAAAAAATTATTTCATACCACTTTCAGTGCCATTTTTGTATTTCTGCAACGTCTATGTGATATATTACAGCAACGTCTATGTGACATGTAACATATTGCAACTGTATCTCCGTAGTTGGTACAACCTGTTCAAAAAATACATTGCTAAACCATTTGCAAACAACTCAACTTAGTTGAAAATCACGTACCATAATCCATACAAGAGCTTTGTTCAATGTGATTTGTGGAGAGCAAGCCTCAAGCATTATCGCTTTGTTCGCATGGAGCGTGGGCACAGAATGCAATGAATTGTGGTATGACAGATTTAAGGGAAATTACACATGTTTCAAGGTGTGAAATTCGTTGACACATGGTATCATGCACAGTGAAACAACACATGCAGTGTCAAGTGTCTTTGTGTTTGCTACGCTTCCTGCACAATTTGCACCTTCGATGAGGCCCTTTTTTGGGCTGTTGCTAGAATAAGGGCAATTTTCAGCACTGATGCTATTCATTTTTGAACCAAGAAATAAACTGTATTTTACTGGAAATATCGAAGTATTATTAAAAGTTTAGCAGCAAAAAAATAACTGCAAACCAACAGTGTTGGATTTCATTGTGAAGAGTTTATCACAGCATGGAATTACGGTGAACACGAAATGTATTGTGGCAAACTGTTCCTCTGCTTATCCCTTCATTCTCCGAGTTGTGCGAACTGGTCTCATCAAGAAAAAACAGTTTTGCAAGTACCTCAGACCAGTCACAAACCTCCTGCGTGATCAATTTGGACAGTAGATGAACATTTTTGGTAACACTTTTGAAGTGATTTTATAACGTGGGGTCAGAGCCTGACACACACATCCCAATGTGGAATGTCACCATATTGCACACAGTGTTATATGTAGTAATTGCTGAAAACCTGGCAGCAGTTCATTTTCAATAAATCTACACCAAAATTTACACATAGTCAACCATCTACTAGTGCTAGCTGTTCCTACAAAAGCTGCCACACGTTTGATACGGCTGTTTGTCTTTTGGTAAATTTGAACAACTAGAATGTATAGGATATAGTACATCACTATCAAGATTTGTGTTTAGCTTTTGTACAGAGCCACCTGTTGGGAGAATAAATGATTGACAACACCAGCAATCCACCAAGTAAATGCAATAACGCAGTTCTGCATTGCTCTTAGAGAGCCAAATGAGACACCACAGAGTGTTTCTACACTGAAATAGTCCCAGACCAATGTGAACAGCAGCTGCAGTGGCAACTGGAAAATTACCTTGATCATAGAAAGACAGAACTTAAGTGAAACAAGGAAGGTAAATGCTACCATTGCCTCTCACGAAAACAGTTTTACAGCTCTACTACCTCAGTATTGACCCAAAAGTAACTATTCAAATTGGGGTGGATTACTCAAATTCTCAAACTGGTAGAACTTTTTCATGAGTAGTTTCCACAAGAAGGGTGGGTATGTTGAGGTTGAAACATCAATACATGTTCCATACAGACATAACAGTATGTATAAGTTCAGGAAATGAAGTTTCAAGCTGCAGATTGCACAACTTTTTAGGAAGGCCTCAATACACATTATTAGACAAGAGCAAATTTTGGGTATGTGCAATAAATTAACATATTGTTGATATTAGTGATCTGCAACTATGCTTCAGCAATGTACTTAGCATCATGAGCACTTTTTTCCACAACCATGCTCGTAGGTACAAGGTATTAAAGTTCTGGCAAGACAACAGTCAGTAATTGATTTTTGCATTTTTCAGGTGATCTGTTTGTAATGTTGACTAGGTACCAATTTGTCAACAGGTCACATTTGTAGAAACAAACCTGTAGTAATATCACTATATCAGCATTCCTACACAATTTTGAATACAAATTTCCAGACTTTTTCCAGGTTTCATTGTTCTGAATGACATATCTAGGTCAAATATGCACCATAATAGTTAACACTATGAAAGTAAAATTATTATCAATCTATCAGAATGCATGTCAAAAGATTAAGTCCTAACAGACCAAAAATTATTTTTCCAGACTTGTCTAGGGTGGAAAATAACCAAACATTCTTCCATACTCTGTAGGAACCCTTAAATACGCACTTAGATTTGCTCACCTTTGTCAATATCATGGGTTCCAGCTACATGGTATTTTCCTCTAGGCTTTCTCTTGATTTGCAACCAAACTGGACAGATCATAGGAAACTTCGCAAATGTTTTAGCAATATCATACCCATGTGAGTTCCACTGCAAAACAATCACTTTGTAACTGCTATTAGTCTTTTCAGTTTTTTTCAATACCATAATCTGTCAAATGATCACAAAAATAAAGCAGTACAACTCTTTATATGACCCTGGGTGAATCTGTCAACCTGCAGCTGAAGTCAACATACAACATTTCTCATGTAATGTGCTCCTACAGCAGAAATGCAGCTTAACAAACAAGAACTGGGTAGAAGTGAAGCATGCAGCATTTTATGCTATGTTGTGCATATTGTCACAACTCAGCTTTTTTATAAAAGCCCTAGATATGCTGCAAGCTTTCAAGGAATCAGCTGAAGGTGGTCTGCTTTCATTCCAACTTGCAGTAATTAGTCTCCACAACAGTGATGCCGAGTTGAATATTTCAGCAATTTTTTAAAATAGAAAATTGATTTCTTGAATCAGTGCCTCTACATGTCCTCAGCAATGCATTCAAAATGGGAAGAAAGATGTCATACCCCAAAATATGACAAAGAAGATGCACCACAAATTTGGGCCATAACATTTCCCCATCTGCTAACTCTATCAAAAAGAGATTAAATATGAAGACAGTGATTACCTGCAACAAATGGACAAAAACTAACCAATTATAAGCACTTTGCTTCAAACACAACAAAAAACAAGCTGAAGGTTTGTCAGGTCCTTGCAAGCACTTATTGGTTTCACATATCTTAGCAAAAAATAAAACTTTGCCATTGAATCAAAATTTGACATGCGCAAACTATGGTATTGATGTGGCAACTAGTGTGATATGCAATCAACAGTATGCTGTTGAAAAACAGTAAACAAATTTTCCACGAAATGGTCAGCGCACTGAAGTATTTGGAAAGAACCATACGAGAGGGATAATGACAGGGACACAATACCATATTGCAGAACTATACACTGTTCCATGGCATGCTAAATGAACCAACCATCTATGACTCTTCCACTGTTACTTCTGTAAAACAACTAATTTTTGACTTCCTGCATACAAGTGCAAATAAATGTTTTAACAAACGAAATGTAGAAATTAACATACATTCAAAGCATGATCCTACCTCGCGTGAAATAACTGTAGCCCCCTTGGCAATGTTTATTGATATTTCCCATTCTGCTTTGCCCAGTTGCTTGACCCCCTTCTTATGACACATAGGGTTCCTAGATAGTTTTTTTTCAAAACCTTTTCAACATTTTCCAGTTTTTCAAAACCTTTTCCAGACTTTTTCTTGACTTTGTTCAGATTTAACTTCTCCAAACAACTTACCCAGGTCAAATACAGGCACTATAAGTTAACATGATGAAAAAATCTTGAATAAAATATTATGAAAATGCATGTCAAAAAATTATGTGTGGAAAAGTACTTTTTATTTTTCCATACTAACACACCAAGAAAGTTTTTTTTCCTGACTTTTCTAGGGTGGAAAATGAAGAAACTTTTTTCAACATTGATCAAACTTTTGTATGTAAAAAATAATTTATTAGTTATAAATTTTTTGGACATAACTTGTCCACGGGTAGCTAGATGGCCAATCAAGGAGTCTAAAGATGTAGATTTTGCACTTTATTCTAAAAGAAAAAAAGGTAAAATTGCCATTTTACCTTTTTTCTCAGGCCCTGATTATGTTATCTAAAAATCCTTTAAACTCCCCAGTCTTCGTGTCACACCAAAATCAGTTCAAACCCATTAAGTGCCAAAATTGTAAATCAAACCGAGGAGACTTTCTGCTTCTTTTTAGCCCTTCAGCACTGCATCCAGATTTTAGGAGAGAGGATGCGTAGAGTTGCATGAAATCAATTTTCTATTAAAAAAATTTGCTGGTAGATTTTACTGTATCACCTTTATGAAGACTAATTATTATTCGTTTGGCAATGTGCAGCTTCACAAAACATGCAGCAAAGTGAAAACAGTTCAAGGATATCACAGTTAATACTCACAGGTGTGACATAAGCAAGCACTGTGGAGGCAAATCTTCTAGATGTCTTCTCTGTTTCTGAATATTTTGCATGATTTTCCAATATATTGTTGACGCTGACATCTTCAACCACTAAGCCCCTTTCAATGACATTGCGCTTTGCAAGTTTCACCTGAAAAAAAAACTATGCTGATAAATTACACATATTTACACACAAAATCTTGGCATAACCACACCAGATTAACAATGTAAAAATTTAAAATGTGTTGGTGCAACATTGCAACAGTACTTCAACATTCTGCAAATACCACTCACTACAACCTGAAGATGTTTGTCACTGTATGTTCAACCCTGCTATTATTGCTGCAAACATGATGCTCTCATCACCTTAAACCTTTCTATTTCTGACCTTGACAGATAAACAATGTTAAATGAAGACAGATAGTAAGAACTACAAAATATCAATTGAATCAATGTAACTTTGCACCAGCAGTGTCCTTTCAAAAAGTTGCAAAAACTATACAATTCATGTTGCAGATTACTAACATAAGTTGGTAGAGCGACTGCAATATATAACTGGCTCCAATCACATGCACTAAGGTCCAATCACAAGCTTGTTCAAATCAATGAGATGGTGCAGTGTGGTTTGCAGCAGGGCTGCAGAGCTGGAGCCATGAGCTGGGCATTTTGCCTGGAGTCAGCACTCAAATGAAAATAAGGAGCCAGTTTAAAATTTAGGACCGGAGCTGAAGCTATGGCCATTTGAGAGGTAGCTCCAGTTTCAGGTCCATTCGTAGATACTAACGGTTTTGCCTAATGGACTCACTTTACCTAAAACAGTGTTCTTTATACAGGGTTGAGAAAACCCAGTTTGTTTCAAAAAATCCAACCCACCTGCTTTCATTATTTTTAAATATTTTTTTGCGTTTTTTAAAAAGAAATAAAATTTTGTTTTTTTTTTAAAGAAAACAGAAAAACCCCATTCTGAATAGTTTTTATTCCATTGTGCAATATCACTATTTTCAGAATTACACAATAATAACTTGTTATACCTATTATGGCATTCAAAATTGAAGGTAAAGAAATGTACCCCATTTTTGTTTTTGCAATGTGTTGTTGGTCAGTTCACTCCGAAGTGGTAAGGCTTGGCAAGCATGCGCATAGCAAACAGAAAAACCACTCCTACATAAACTCTGCCGTTTCATGTCAAGTTTATGTGCATGCTCTGCTAGTTCAGCATCAAGAGTGTATTCTTCCATATATGATTTGGTATGGTCCAAAATCAGAAAAAGTTTAGATGGAGAGAAGGCAGAAAAATTGGTTAAAATATACCAATTGTGCAGAGCTGAAGAAGATAACAATTAGAATATACTCAAACTGTTCAAATTATTCTTCTCTTTTTTTCAAGTCCTTTAAATTTCGTCCGTTTGTTTTGTTTGATTAAAAAAATTACGGTTAACGGTACAAGTGTCCTGCTTATTTTGTTTTTTACTTCTTAGTAGATTTTTCAAAGTAAAAGAGTGGGTTTTTTAGTGGGTATTATTGGGTTCATTATAGTGTGCTTTTTTAAAAAAAACCTAGGTGAGTTTTTATGTTTTTTTTACAACCCTGTCTTTATAGCACACTAAACTCAATTGTTACAAGTTACCATGCCCGGCTGCAACAGTGGGTCTGCAAGCTTTTGACGTTTCATTGGTTTAATAATTGCTAAGGCTGTGACGTCATAGCTGGCAGGCGTGGTGTTACTTGTTTAACAATAGTTCTCAAACACCAGTCTAAGAGCTCCCAAGCATCCTTTGTGCAGCTCTTAGCAGTCTAATATATTGTGTAGCAGAGACAGTTTCAGTAACACCTCTAATATTTTGTGTAACAGACTTCGTTGGTGCAATAAAACATGTCAATTTACTTGTGGTAAAGATTTTTAGTGTGGCTCTAACAAAATTGTAGGTCTGGATTTGGCTCCCTTCAGTGAAATGGTTGAACCATTGTTGTAGAAGTTAAAAAGAACGTTAACTACCACAACATCTTACTTTATAGTCAGAATGATCAAACCAGGTCTGTAGTATTGTAGCAATCTAAAAAGAACCGACCTATAATGAGTAGGTATATAATATAATATCCATAGATTTTGAAGCTGCGTAATGCTGTTAGCAGGGAGTATGATTAAGATATGATACCATTGCAGGTGAAGCGTGAAATGCATGGCACACCATTGTAAAGTAGGAGTTTTACTGGAAACCATTCTAAGGCTTACTAGATTACTGGCAAAGTTGACTAGGAAACATTATCTTTACAAGCAGTAGCATAACATGAAAGTTATAACTAATTGGTAGTGAACTAGCACTGCTTTGCATAGCAGTACATTATCAAGAGGGTATATAAAAGTAAAATAAACAAATGAGGACTTACTTTGAAGTTTTCATCTGTGGAAAAAAATATGTTTTCAGCATGGTGACAAGCCTTATTTTCTCCTTAAGCTTAGCAGGTTAAATTGTGCTTTACTTTGCGATTCATCACTGCTTATTATGAGTAAAAACGAAAAAAAAGTCAAATGTGAATTTCTTGGTAGAAGTCATACTATTTCTTTGAACAAAGGGCTTTGAACACATCTTTGCATTTGCGTTAATGCAAGTGTGCGCATGTTGCAAAGAACACATGAGAGAGTTAATTGCCTATGTGTTTTGCACTCTTTGCATGGTTTGCCTAGACAGCGCTGTTAGCTGGAATTGCCAAGACTGCAACAGGCAAAGCATGCAACATGTGCAAAACATTGGTCAGCTGGGACTCGTCTGTGTTTTAGTGCTTGGACGCAAATGTAGTTTTCCAAACAACCATTTTCTTGATTCTGGTCGTAAGAAATAACAAATGTTCCTCAGGCATTGACAGCAAAACCAGCGAGTGCCTTTTCAGAAATTGTTTTTATTACTGCTAGCTTGAGTTATGTTTCTGCTAGTAATTGTTCTGTTCTGTGAATCGTATGAACCTGTGATTATTATTTTTTCACTGATTTCCTCATGGTGAGAGTGCTGCTTGTGAAAAACTGCCAGATTAAATTACGCAAAAAAGTTTGGTATATTCTTAGTTTTGTGTACTTGACATAACTTATTTTCCATTAAACGTGAGGCACACCAAGACAATTGAAAATGTTAATGTTTGAATATGAAGAAAAGCTGGATCCATGAAAAAAGAGACCTTTGCAGCTGGAGCCACACAAATGAAAACCAAGAGGAACTCCATAGCTGGAGACATGTTCATGAAAAGAAGAGCTCTGGAGCCAGAGCTGTGTCATTTTTATGACGGCTCCGCAGCCCTGGTTTGCAGTTTGATTCCACCATTGCTTAGGACTTCAAAAGGTTATTGGTGTCTAGCCAATATCAGTAGTTTTCACTGGTGATCGACTGATATGGCTTTTTTGGGGTCGATACTGATATATTGGCCATTCATAGACCAATATTTCCAAAAATTTTAAATCTTGTTTTCTGGTTCATTATCAAAAATGTAATGTATTCTAAACCTTTTACCTTTTTTCAAGAACTTCAAAAGCAGGATTTATGAGCAAAATTTGATTAAATTGCAGCAATTTCAATATTGTGCTATGATTTTTAAATAATCTGATTAATGATGATGCTTTTGTTTCAGCTGTGACAGCCGACACATGCTCCATGGTTCATCTTGTCTGCTTGTTTATGAAAATGCACCTGCTAGTGTTGCTGCAAGATAACTGTCCTGACTTGGTTTGTTGTGCTTTCTTGCACAAGTTGTCTGCGTGCATGAGGAATAACAGCATTTTGTGATTACCTACTGAGGCCGATAAAATTGGCCATTTTGGCCAACACCGATATATCGGTAAGACCCAAATATCACGACTCAGCTGATACAGCAGCCAGGTGGATATATCGGCCCATCTTTAACTTTCACAGCATGATTCAGTGCTCACATTTTTGACCCTTCGCTTTTAACACCTTGGCTGCCAGCATACAAATATATCATACTTGGAAATCAGCCTATGATGAAGCATATTTCAGTTGTCTTACCAACCGCATTGGTTTTTGATTGCGATCTGCACGAAACTTTAGATTCGTTACCGATGCAATACTCAGAATGGAATGTTAATGAAACATTTGATTTTATTGTAAGGTCCATGAAAAGTCTTGCGGATACACACATGCCTGTTAGGAAATACACAAGAAGGGAATATAAACTTAAACCAAAGCCATGGATAACACGAGGGAACATTTCTTCTATCAAACATAGAGAATACTTGTTTCGAGTTTACAAAAGATCAAAACCACTTACAGATTTCGAAAGTTACAAAAAATTCCGAAACCACCTTACTCATGTTAAGGAATTAGCAAAGCTCAAATACTACGAAGAGCGATTTGCCCAAAACAGCAGAAGCTCAAAAAGAACTTGAATGTTAATTAATGATATTTTTGGCAAAAACAAACCATATAGTTTTCCCCAAAGATTAAAAGTTGATGGACGAGTTTACTTATCCACAAAATTACTTGCAGATGCATTAAATCACAGTTTGTTACTTCAGCTCAGGCAAATTTCACTCCTGATGGCCCATCTAAAACTAATAATGCAAATATAAAAAAATATCTTCTACCATGCCAAGTGAATTCTATTTTTTATCACCAACCACTCCTGAAGAAATGCATACACTAATTAACAGATTACACTCTAAAAAATCATGTGGACACGATGATATTCCAGTGCTCACTTCAAAATTGTCAAAATACTTGATGGCACCTCTTCTATCAAATGTTATAAACGAAAGCATATGTGACAGTGTCTTTCCAGAAAATCTAAAAATCACTAAAGTAGTACCAATTTTTAAGTGGGGAGACAGCAAAATTCCCACTAATTACAGACCGATATCAGTTCTAATATACTTTTCAAAAATTTTTGAGTAAGTACTGTATGTAAGACTGAATGATTATTTTACAAAAACAACTCGTTGAGTCAGCAACAATACGGTTTTCGCAGCAACCATTCCACATCCCTGGTTATTACAGACTTGTACGAAAATCTTCTTCAGAACCACAATAAAAAACTTTTATCATGTGTGCTTTCCTTAGATCTAAGAAAAGCATTTGACTCAGTGAATTACTCCATTTAGCTAACAAAACTTGAGCATCACGGCATAAGAGGAAATGCGCTCAAAGTAATCCAGTCTTATCTCTCCAACAGAAAACAGTATGTTCAAGGGGGAATTATTTAATCATCTTTAAATTCAATTATTTCTGGGGTCCCCCAGGGCTCACTTTTAGGCCCATTGTTTTTTTAAATATTTATAAACGACTTAGCAAAGTCAAATTATCCTATGCGATTCTGCATACGCCTGGCACACATCTAGTATTCTTTGCAACCAACGTACACTTGGACAGAACACACAAATATCATCAGCAAACATCAAGTGATTTAATAAGACTTCACCAATATAACACCCTGCTTTAATGTTGTTTAGTTCATTGGAGAAATCATCTAAATAAACAGCAAACAAGTACGGACTCAGTACTCCCCCTGGTCTAACCCCATTAGACACACGAAACGGTTCAGAAAAATGCTTGCCCCACTTTATTTGCATCGTTTGTTCTTTGTACCAATGTTTCAGTAAGCGCACAAAACACATTGCCACCTTTCTTTGAATTAGTTTCTCAAATAATTTCATGTGTAGTACTCGATCGAATGCTTTCAAGACATCTGAAAACACAGCTTATTAACCAATCAATGTACCATGCTTCCAAAAACTTCCAACACAAAACCGCAGACAAGCTTTGAGGTGTTATTGTGAAGTGAAACCATCTGTTTCATGAAAGTGACGTTGTGGCTGTAACGTGACCTAACAGAGCAGGAATCCGTAGGCTACCAATCATTGATGTAGTGTTAACAAGAAAAGTGTGGGGTGTTG
>Ga0210059_1008135_pt1 | contig 16598 bp, 11 predicted proteins | sample Ectturendosymbi2_FD_188042 | JGI IMG/M metagenome (GOLD analysis project Ga0210059, IMG submission 188042) | Ecteinascidia turbinata endosymbiont from Florida, USA - Sample 2 (SPAdes) (version 2) | ecosystem: Host-associated > Tunicates > Ascidians > Unclassified | place: Key West, Florida...
AACCGTCGTTTTTCGAGTTGAAAGTGAATCGATGAATAGCGCCACTGCGTCCCGAGCATCAGTCAGTCGAAGCCAACAACCAGAAACTGGTGAAACACGTCAAGAAAATGTCGATGAATGTGGGAAGCAACGTAAGTTTATCAAACATATCAAACACGCCGTTGGTTAGGACGCGTGAAAGGTTTGTGTTCTAACTTTTAATGAGCTTTACGTACGTTGTCGTGCGAGCTAAAAGCAAGAGACTGCATAACAAGGAAAAGCGCGCATACCGCTTGTTTCGCGGCAGCTTGTCACAGAGAAGGTCAGGGTGCGAGAAATTCTTTTATAGACGCTTGAAAAACTGTTTGCTTTGAAATAGATTTGATTGTGAAGCATTGTGAAAATGAGTGGGAATGGGTTTTTCAAAGGCTTGGAAAATATCTTTGAACTGTAGTCTGCCCTTGTACATTTTCAGTAAGTGATGCATTCTTGTCAAATTTCAGTTGATGCAATCCATACGTCCTTGTGCAACTTGGGAAGTACGAATGTGTTACTGGAAGAAATGGATGTTTACATTTTCGGAGTAAACTTTGGCGTGAAATACATCCCATTGCAAGAATGCAAGAGAGAAGCTAAAGGTATTATGAATGATTGCATACACAACACGCGCTGCTCCACAGGTTTATAATGTTAAGATGTTATGTAAAGACAGAACAATCGTATCGGGAATGAAAAAAATGTTGGAGCAACTCAACCCGGTAGACATTGCGCCGTTTAGTGTCCGGCCACACCCACAGTTTCAGCATTTATTTTCGATTTCGCCCCGCAGCGAACAGAGTTTCAGTCGTTTTACTCACATCAAAGTCTATCAAAAAACGTCCAGACCTCATTGAAAACTGTTCAAAGATGCAAATTACAGAGTATGAAGAACAAACTTATATCGCATCTTATACAGGAAATGTGATGTTTGCAGTGCTTTGTTTTCACCATTTGCTGTTATAAGTTACGCCTGGCTTGGCAGAATACACTTCGTCGAAACTTATTCAAAGCAACTTTTTCCCTCATCTCAATCATTACTAAACCTGGCTCGGGTTTTTATTTTGTTGACCTTAACTTTTTTTCGTTTCAGGCAACATTATACAGTATGTCTCAAAAGTGTTCAACAAGATCAGAAAAACTACTCCATGATTGACTGCTAATGACGTTATATCCTACTTCAACGGACAAGGAGAAAACGTCATCTTGGCTCAAGAATTAAGTAAATGTTTGCAAAACCACCCAGACCATTGAAGGTTGGCTCACAAAAACAGCGCACGCATGTGCACGCATGTTTAGCGCCTTCCTTCGATATGAAGTGCTTTTGTTGCAAAAGTACTTAATTGAACGCAGCGCATAGAAGTCTGTGGGACAACGAGTAGTCCTGCTGAGAGGTCCGTTACTCTCCGTGGAAAGTGCTTCTTGCCGGTCGCACGTCACGTAGGTCGTGAGGACAAGAGAAGCTCAAAAACTTTGCCGAATGAAGAAGTCGTATCAGTGCATTGACAAGCAACTATAGGCAGCAAGCAACTTTGTCATTCGTTTCGGCACTGTATCTCAAATATCATATGGACCGGCTACAAATATCAGTACATGTTCGATCACCATGAACAAAGAATGCAAATAACACTATTTGGAAAAAAGTTTCGCATTTCATCGTTTTCACTCTTCAACTTTTCGGTAAAACTCTTTTACAACATGTAAATATTTTGATATTACACGTTTTTTTCGAAAGAGTAAGTTTTTCATATTACACATTCCTCTTTGGTTGTGGCAGTCCGGTCAAAAATGTGGTAACTGAGTTTGAAACTTGTTTTTCTTTGTATGTGCTGTTAGTTCAAACATTTAACCGTTTGTGTCTGAATAATTATCTGACTAAATATTTGACCAATATTTCTTCGATGAAAAACCTCTTTGCAATATTAGTTATATATGCTCGCCTTATTCTCGTGTAGTAAAGCATTGACCTATTCTTTGTACATGGTGGTTTGCGAATGTATCGAATAAAACTGCCACTCTCTGTACTAAACGCCGATAAAACGTGATACCAACAAGGCGCGCTTTTATCGGTTATCGCTCGTTCTCAGTGTGAAACGCACTGTGCTGCCTAATTAGCTTGCGAAAAATCTTACTGTAGGTTGTACTTCTTTTTGCCCTGCTTGGTTTGCTTCGCTTACGTTGTAACTTATTATCTGGTCATTTGTGCCAAACGCTCACCTCAAAAGAAAAATCTTTGTGCCAAACACGCTTCTGCATCCGAAAGCAGATTTTTGGTGCCAAACATTGACATTCAGAAACACTTTTCAAGCAATCCTTTCAAAGTGATCCCCATTCCGAAAAGCTGTTTGACCAGACGTTATGCCATCAATTATGTTGTGACAATACTACTAAAGTTTTTGCCACTTTTGACAAGGATACCCAACCTGATATTTTTTCTACATCTTTGCATTTTTCCTCGAAAAAGCAAAAGCCGTTTCTCATTCAGTGTGAAAAGTAAACCACACGACAGTGGATGTTGCTGCTACTTTAATAGTTTGTTTTGCTGAATTGATAAAATACAGTAGAATTGTTGTTAAAAGAGAAAGTCATAACATATGTAGATTTAAAGCATGTTATGCATATTGATTGGAAGAATATGCGTTAACGCATCATTAGCGGAGAATAAAGCGTATTTTTTCTGAAACCGCAGAGAAGCATATTCTTTTTGATATGTTGTCGGGGTTTTTGCATATACAGTATCAACAGCTGTCGAACGCGAAAGTTATTCGCAATTTATCTTGAGGTCTGCAGTAGATGCAGCTGACATATTAATATGTTGCAATTTTGCGCAATGAAATCCTTTACTTAATTGAAGTGTCGAACTGGGCAAATCACCAGAGGATGAAAAAAACTATGCGGGAATCGCAGACTAATGACAATACTAATGTGTGTTTGAACGCCTTTACAAACCGTGAAAGGTCACAGGAGCTTAGACGAAACGTCTTTCTTCAGCTGAGCTTAAATTTGTATAGTGATGTTAGTTACAGAAAAGTGCTTGTCGGCATTCATAGCATGCTTTACTGTTGACAGGTATTAGGCAATGCGATGGCCATGCAGAAGGAGTTGCAAGATAAAAGCGAGGAAAAGCTGAACTGCCTCAAGGAGCGGGCACCAAACACAACAATGCCTATTATGCAAAAATATGAAACAAATGGATACATCATTTTACAGGGTGGGAATTTGTTGAATGACCCGATATGCACATTGGTGCACCCCATACCCGGTTGAAAAGCACTGATATAGATCAGTAAATAAACTCTAGTTCAGAAGAATGAGTCAGAGAACTTTGTCCTGCCTGAATAGCGTTAAAACCAATTTATGGTACAGAAATAAAATTAATTTATTTTGGGAGTTCAAAACAGCACTTTGTACAATTTTTGAAAAGTGAACAGGTGTTAATTGGTTGCGCATTCGCAATTATCCATTTGATTTAACCATAAACTCTGCTGAATAAGTCAATTTCCATCTCTAGAAGCGATCTAAACGCAGCAATGAACTGTGCCGCTACAAAGGATTCCAACACTGAATATTAAACATTGTGATTTGGCAACGTCGCCTAAACTCATAGAGGAACCGTTGACGTCAGAAGCTATGGCGCAAGCGATAGTCAACGCCATCCAACTGTGACGACCACGAGTTTCAAAGGAGTCAAACGCTGAAAACTGCCAAGGAACATTTGAGACAAAGCGGCTAGATCTTTGTTCCACAAACAGGACATGACGCAAAACAACGGCGCGCCCACTGCAACTACGAGCGATGCGCGCTGGAGCTTACTCTGCTGCACCATAGTCAAGTGAGCAATGACGTACGTGCGGTTTCAGTTGTACAATTTGCGTTATGTTGTGTGAGATATTACAAGTAAGTACCTTATTTGTTCGATTGTTAGCCGCCCTTGATTGTAAGCCGCACGAAATGGTGCTAAAGAATTAATGTAAGCCGCCCTTGACTGTAAACCGCACTTGAACATAGGTTACCTAAGCCTTTTAATTTAATTTATTTGTTTGTGAGCAGACACGAAGTCCATAGTATGCACACACACACTGCAGAGCGCAGGTTGATAAAAACAGACAAAACAGAACGTAGTACAAGGCATTGAAGCCGGCGGAATCACAGAATTACAGACACTTTTTGCAACTGCATTGAAGACAGAACCATAGGCTTACAGACACATTCTTAACACTATTGTTAGCTAACACGTAACACTTGTTACAGCACTACTGCGGAGTAGGGCGCTAATTCCTATACTGGACGAGTCTAGGTAAAATGCGAAGGCATTGGGGCTTGACACGCCATCGATCAAACGGACACTGCAAAGTTCGATCACTCATGCACAGAGTAAAGTGCGACTATAGTGTTCAAATAATAGTGACAAATACAAGCAATCTGACTGCATCAAAGCACGTAACCATACGTTGTTAGATTTTCTGCATCTTTCGAGAAATAGGTACTTGTATTTACGTAGCAGAGCCTCAAAGGTAGGAATGTTACATTGAACTTGGTGGCTACCAACACTCGTTCTCCAGGGCAGGTTGTATAGAGCTCTGCATCCAAAATTATATGCCACCCGCAATCTCTGCATGCATGACTTCCTGAAATTACACCATAATTGAGATGCATACATGGGAGTACAGAAGGAACGAAAAAGTACGTTTTTAACTGCATTTGAACAACGGGAAAAAGAGGCTCGCAGCTTGTTTGCTGCACAGTATTGATACCGCAGTTGTCTCTGAATGTCTTTGAGGATGCTTTCGCGTACTAGCACGCTTCGCGATTTTGGCAACCCTGGTAATGATGCTTACACTCCTACAACTGCCTTCTGTTCATCATAATCCAACCTATGATGGAATGTGCACGTGATCCTGAAGAGAATCGAATGGGAAAAAGTAGTTGGGTCAACAAAACGTAGCCAAGGAAAGACAGCGACGTCCGTAGCTTTCCACAAAGTAAAGATATGAAAAATGTAAGCAGCCCTCGATTATAAGTCGCATGAAATGATGAAAGAAGCTTTGTAAGCTGCGGCTGACAATCGAATAAATATGGTATATGTTCCTAACCAACGTACGCTTTTGGGTGGAAACAGATGGCATGAATTTTGAAATCCATAAATCCGATTTTATCTTGAAACCGTTACATTTCTTGGCTGAGTTTCTTTTTAATGGATCCAGAAACTTTCTTTATCTTGTCTGCTGATCGATTGGTCATCAGAAATGCAAAAAGGCCAACTGCTGTGAGCGCAGCTATCAATCAAATGAACTAGAACAAAAAGGTGATGTTATTTGTTCAACAGTGACAACGCCAGAGGCAGCACGCGTTTGGGAAGAATAGCAATACCTGAGCTACAATAACAACTATTTTTTAGCAAGCTCATCTCGGAAGATTTTGAGATACATTTGTTTGGGTTTAGTACAGTTGAATTGGTGCTGCCTTGAAATGAAAATGTGCAATGAAACATACACGAATAAAGTAAAACAGCCTGGTTTTTTGGTGAACACAAAACACGATTTTTTTTGTCGTCAGTTTGTTGCATTGGCTGGAGACATCAGATATTCGTTAATTTTTATGCGGTTCTGGATTTACAAAAGCCATCAACTCGTTTCCCAACACCAAGCAAGGGCAGTTTTCTCACCATAGTAGTGCGCTGACGTCAATGAACTTCACATTCTATCCTAACAGGAATGCAGCAACAAGGGAAGTAGGGTATTCGCTGAATCTGCCTGCCATGTTGTGCTTTCACAACCCGGCGATGATTCAGACTGCACGTATCAACAATCAAATGACGAAGTACCACAAAGGAAAAGCAGCCAAATCTGCTCACAAACCATTTTACTAGAAAATTGATTTCGCGTCAAGTACTCATTTTCGGTCCTTATTCAAATAGGAATGCAGTAGATTGCAAACAAATAGCATTGACCATTAGGCTACTAACAGCACGTGGCGTCGCCTTTGATGTCTTCCTTGCATGAACCAATTTAGCTGATTGTTGATCGTAGGCAGTGTTCTTTCCGAGGAGCGAAACGATCACACGAAAGTAAAAAGGACAAAACTGATCATATGTGAGCATGGCGATTCGCTGTTAAAGACACTACCAACACGGAAATCCGCTGAACGTACGGATGAATGTTCAAAGTTAAAACCCGCTGGCAATAAATCGACAGACGAACGAGCAACCTGCCGCAGCATGCATCGCACCACCCGGTAACCATGGCAATCTCTGATGTCATTGGCCGTATCACGGTAAAGCGTGACGAGTACGCGCGTTGTAGACAACTCGCAACCAATGTGTGCATTGAACCGTTTCAGTAAATTATCTCCGCTATAAAGACACAGCAAACGAGAGAAAAGCGCGTGATGAAAATGATGCTGATATACCGTAATTGTTTAAATAAAGCGCATCCTTTCAAAATGAATAACAGTCTGAAACTCCTACTGCAGGCAACTAAATATCTGGAAGCAACGCCTCGTTTGTGCAGGAAGCATGTACAAAAAAGGTTACAATCTTTCATTTTTTAATCAACTGTCTATACATTATTCTGATCTAGGCAGTTAAAGTTCCATGTTGCACAATATTTGCTTGTGTTCGATTGCAGGACCATTGCGCACATAACTTAGTACAAGAATGGCATCAGTAACAAATTCCAGTACCATTTCTAAAGGTCACTGCAAATCAGCCAAAGAACCACAATTACAAGCACATGACCTCAGGTAGCTCGCACATCACGCCACCCGAAACCATGGCAACCACCGTGACGTCAGCAGTTAAGCCGTTTTGATGACGGCAGACAATGACAAAGGGCATTACAAGCTCAGAGGCATCGGCTTTCTGAGTCTCACCGAAAGACATGTTTGTGAAACAAACATCTGGTCTGTTGGCGCAAGTCATGAAAGATAGCAGAGAAGAGATTTAACTTCTTTCCACGTAGAACATGTTCAGTTCCAAATGACTACGACGCTTTAGTTTATAGCGACACAGTAGCAGTACAGCATTCTGACTGTCATCGTGCTCTTCGAGCAGCTTGCTCTACAGGTAGTTTGATTTAATTAAAGCCCTTCAAGTCCCACGGGCGCCCCTTTTTTTTTGCAAGATGCCCTGCCACGTTGCAACTCGCAAACCGATTGAGCTAGACAGCTGTTCAAACTACCAACGGATTCGGGAATTCTTCTAGTTTACTTTAAAAAATTTATTTTCCTTTTGGGTTTGGGGTTCTCTGTGGGTGACGTCACAATGGGGCCATGTTTTCACGCCGTTTTGGCTGAGGTTACCCACCCTTGGGCGCCAACCCAAAAAGCCACTTTCTTGGCTGAGGTCTTTGTAGAATCTAGACTATCATGCGAGTCTTCAGAGCCCTTGACTGGTTTGCTAGCATATCTGGAGTCGAAATCATGGCTCAAGAACCAAAAATTGGGTAAAAATTCGAGTCACACAAAAGGTAACCTTGGCCATTGTTACTAAAGGGCATAACTCGGCAGCCGTTTGTGCCAGAGAGCGTGTTCAAACCCTGTATAGATTTGAAAATCTTGTAGTTTAGAATAAAAAAAAAATTATGTCTTGGGTGTCGGGTTTTTTGTTGATGTTGACAAGATGGGAGTGTGTTTATACATATTTGTTTACAATTAGATAACGTCATCAGGCCCTGGAAGCCAATGCCATAACACATTTTTGACTCGAGCTTTTGTTGGATACTAATCTGTAACACGAGTCTTTAGAGGGTTTGATGGACTTCCTAGCATTTCTGGTTCCAAAATTACAACCAAAAAAGCACATATTCATCAGGGAAATCCCCGAGAAATTCCCAGGAAATCCCCATGGGAATTCTAAAAAATGTAGTTTTTTGACCGTAACTTTGAAACGAGAAAGCTGGAAAGTCGATCAAGGGCTCTTAAGACCCCTATTATACCCTAGTTTCCAACAAAACGTTTGAGCCACAAAATCGGCTCATTGGATGGCCGATGACGTTATCAAAAAACTGCAAAACCAGCCCCAAACATGATGTTTCCCAGACACCCACAGAGAATCCCAAACCCAAAATTTGAATTATTTTTTTAAATCTAAATTACAAGACTTCCCGAGTTTTTAGAAAGTTTGAACACCTCTCTAGCTCAATCTGCTGCTGAGTTATGTTTGTCCCAAATTTACCCTGGCAGAGCATATCATGCCTTTCGTGCAACTTCTTTATATTTGTCAAATATTGGATTTTTGAGCCATAATTTTGGTTCCAGAAATGCTGGAATGCCAATCAAGGCTCTATAAAAGACGCGGAATATTGCCTAGTTTCCAAAAAATTTGAGCCAAAAAATGGCTCATTGGGTTGGCGCAAAGGGCCAGGTATTCGTCGCCACAAAGGTGAAAACATGCCCCATTTGTGACGTCACCCACAGAGAACCCAAACCCAAAACGAAAAAAGTATTTTTAATCTAAACTAGAAGACTTTCCGAATCCGTAGATGGTTTGAACAGCTCTTTATAGCTCAATTGGCTGGCGAGTTAAGGTGCTGCAAAGCTCTGCAGAAACGTAGCGCTTGCGGGACTTAAAGGACAAATCAGTTCCACATCTAGACACCACTGTTAAGTTTTAAGCTCAACAAAATACGTTCGTTCACTTCTTTCTCATTGTTCGCCGAACAAGTTGGAGAAAGTTTTTTGTTGTAACTGTAAAACAGTAATAACACACAGCAAATCAATTATTATCTTACTAATTGATCGTTTATCCTAATGATCGACGGTTGTTTTCCGTCCACTTTTCCCTAGACGTACCGCACGTACTCTGTGGTGAATTGCGTTTACTTTATTCGATCTTTGCTGACCATGAAGTAATTGGTTTTTCACACGTCCAAAACAAGTTTTCATTGGAATCCAAAATTTTTTATTGTCTACCCACGTGGGTATCAGCAGATAACTTGTAACAGGTGCGCATTGAAACATGGCAGGACTTAGATTTAGACATTAGCGTGTGTCTGTACTTAATTAGAATGATCTCGAGAGCCACACTTAGTGTTCCAGTTTTAGGATGTTTTGAGCCACTTCTACTTAATTTGTCAATATCGCTTCAGAAACTAATGCTCAACTTGTGTTGCTCAACTTAAAACAATCAACGGCTTTCTCTGTAATTTATGACAAAAGGGGAAGCGATTGCGTACTCGATGTCGTGGTTTGTCCAGTTTTCCACAAAACGTTTGTGAAAAGCGATTCATGTCTTACATGGCGTAGTGATGTGAACGACATCAGTTTAAAAGAATGCAATGGCTGTTTGCACTGCAAGTGAAAAGATTTTTTTACATGAAGATAGATAAGCAGACATTTTCACTAGATGTCAACCAATGGAGTTATCCAGGCGCGTTGTTTTACAAATATACAAAGCATGATAAACGTGATTCCATGAAAGTACTGCTATTTAACCCATTAATTGATCCATTTTTGGAACATGACATCTACAGTAACCTACATGGTCATGGCCAGACACGTAACCAACTTGAGACACCAGGAGGGGCGAAGAGTTTTCCGAGAGGGACCCAAATTTTTTCAACTATGTCCAATATTTTTAAACTATGTCCAACACATCTTTCCAGGGGGAAACATTTTTCTAGGGGAGCTTCGCCACCCCTGCGCCTCCTTGGTTACGGGCCTGGTCATGGCCAGTTTACGCTTCATTGTATCATCTCAGTTTTCATTTCTATGTTAGTTAACGTTAATGAAAACATGCCTTTCAAAATTTTTTTTCAAAACATTTTTTCTTTTTTCCTACTGGCTGCTTAAAAATGTCATTTCTTTTACATTTGAGTGGCCTCCATTTGCTCAGTAATGCTGACTCAGCAAAAAAACAACTTCATGGTAAATGCTACATTTATCGAAAGTAGAAACACTACCGAATGTAATGATGTATCTTGCAAGTCTTTCGTTCCATCTGCAAAGAAATTATTTGAGGTGAAAATTTTGTTCAATATTTGGAACAATGGTTCAAACCGGTATCATAATCAACATGGTTACGAGAACCCTTTGCAATGTAAATGCTTTACTAAAATCGTAGTCAGCAAGTTTATAAAAGTAAGTGTATTCAATGAGAACAAGCATATGGGACTGAATAAATGTAAAAATAAACGTTTCTGTCCGTGATAAGAGCTAAAAAACAATTTTCACGCTGCCTAGCATTACAATCGTAGAAATTTGTGAAGGGTATTTGCCGCATGAATGACATCGTTTTTGCTTTTCTGCTTACACAGAGTGATGTGATCCAGGTTTTGTGTTGATAATTATTTTCCCACCGAGCCTAAAGAAAGACACTGTGGACGTTTTCAGAAGTTCACCTGCAACTGACCTTATAAATGAAAGTAGATCCTACATCAAGCTGCATTCAGCCGTAACATGCGGTATCTTATAGCCGCAATTTTTATCAAAGTTCAAATATAAAGGCCAGTACCACATTTTAATTGTGATCTCTGTTGACTAGCAAATCTGGCAAGTAAATCCACACCTCCCGTTCCATGATTTTACTAATACAAAGGAAGAATTTAATTACATCATTTTTTAAATTTCCTGTGTATAACGTTTTACCCTGCTACGTTGGCATGATTAGAACCAATGTAAATAACCTCATTGTCTTTCCACTGGAAAATTGGTACATGCGCCCGCATCCATGGTAGGCATACCAGGGCAATGCCCACTCAAATTTTGCTGTGCTCAGAAAATTTTCTTTTGTATTCATGTAGATATACATCTGACTCAAACTCGACAAAATTAACAAATGTTGCAAATGCTCGGTTTTAATCTGTTTAATCGTTACGCCAACTCGCAACACTACCGCACATTGCATAAAAAGCTAACCTCATAGTTACAAAATAAATTGTACCAGGGAACTGTTACACTGGCATTGGTCATGTACAGTTTGTTTCAAACTTATAATAAAAAATATATCTCCCACGCAAAAATGTATTTTGTTCCCCCAAACCTTAAAACCTGGCCACGGGCCTGTTGGTACATACCCATCAGAGCAACGATAAAAACTGCTGTAGTGTCACGATCGAAGCAACAGAAAAGAAAGAATATGAAACGTCAACCAGCGTTATCACACCCCTGTGAATTCATGTTGGACCATCGTTCCATTAATGGAGCATATTGTCGCTAAGCAACCGCAAAAAAATTAACCGATATTTTGTTCTGATTTTTTTGTTAGGACATATATAAATCTGATACTGAAAAACGAGAAAGATATTATTTATGTTTTTGGCAGTGGTCATTTAATGGGTTAAGAAGAAAGGAATGTGGAAATTTAGACTCAAACAATTTAGCATTCACGCTGGATTAACTACACATTACTTTTATCTGTTCCGCTGAACGTTTCAAAAAAAGTTAGTCCCTTCTTGTCTTTTGTATCAGAAAAAGTCATTTAATTCAGATACAGCAAAAATACACCCCAATCAAATGTTTGTTCCCTTTTTGATAAAGCTCAGGAACTCCGCTTGCACGCCCTCTTGACAAAAGGACAGAAGAAACCGAAGAGCGACAGTAAGTTGATATCGTATAACGTCTTATGTAATGATACAGACTAATCGCGTGATTGTCATCTAATACGTCAAACCTCAAACGTTTTGCTGGCAAACACTACAGCTATTCTGTTCTTTTGCTTAGCATACTTCACTGAACGTTTCTCCTGTTTTAACAACAGCAAACAAGATATTACTGATCACGATTGCTTCAACCTGAAGTACGAAACACTACAGTTAGTAATTAATCCGGCCTACCCTGTTCTGTAACAAAATTAATATACCGTGTGATTTCGGCAAAACAGCATATTCACAAAATTTACCTGTTGCTTTACGTCATCGTTAACATTTCGGTTGTTACGACTTATACTAAAGTAGCGCCCATTTCAAAGTTCAAATGCTGCAATCGTGATATTTGTTATATTTTTGATAATTTTCATAATTTTGCATTTATTCAACTTGTGCCTTTTCTGCAGCATCAGTAGGTATGTCTAGGCGTGTCACGTTTTAGCCCGACAAACAAATTTTTACGTCACTGGCCCGGCCACGATTTCCTTATTGACACCTGTCATGGCAGCAAATTGTAGCATTCTCCTTCTATCAAATTGACCATACTTTTGACAAACCGTGAACGAAAACGATATGGATGTTGGTTTCAAAACGATATTCTTTCACAGACGACCACCTGCTAACGCAAGGCCGCCCAAACCCCGGCCTAACCTGCGGAGCTTCGTAGCAATGGAGCTACACTGTCTCTGGCACGCCGTGCTGTGGAGCCTGGACACCTGCTCCATTCAGCGTTCGCCTGTCCATCGAGTGCAAATGTACGGCGCCTCAAATCGAGACACCCATTTGTACCCGCCGCACAACAACTCATCAGTTCATCTGACAACAACAACATACGTGCGGCGCATTGGGCGGATCACCAATGGAATACAAAGTGGACGGACAACCCCACAAGACTCCGCATTTTCATCCCCGACACCGGCACCCACTCCCCGGAGTGACCCTCCCAAGAAGAGCCTGGGTCCGACTTAACCGCTTCAGCACCGGCGCCGGGCGTTTCCGCTCATGTTTGTACAAATTAAGTATGGCCTCCTCTGCGGCCTGTGAGTGTGGTGAAGAAGAACAAACTGTCGACCATGTTGCCCTTCAATGTCCAATCCACCGACATCCTCAAGGACTGCAGGGCCTGACGGTTCTGGACGATGAGACAATCGAATGGCTGCTCAGTACCTGCCCCGAAATCTAGTGCGGCCAATCAGTGGTTAGAACAACTGGCTCAAAAGAAGAAGACGGGGCCTTGCAACCCGTATCCCACGGGCCAAAAGTGGCCCGGGAACTGAAATCTTGTGGCCCGTGGAAAGGTCCAGATTTTAAAGCAAGCATTACGGTTTTTAAAGAGTATTGCCAATCTTACGTGGGTGGCCAGCAAGTTGTCAATCCGCAGAGCTTGACACGCACAGCTGTGGCACGTGGACCAAGCTGGTTAGGTTCATTTGGTCCGGCACTGCTGCGTGGTGGTACAATCCTGATTTAGATGACCAAAAGATGCGGTTGAACCATTGAACAGTGGCATCATAGAGAATTTGCTAGCTCAATTTCGAATTTTTAGAACTTCAGCAGCGACAGATATTTTAACGTTGGAAAACTCAGACTTGCAACATCTGCAACTGCATTTTCGTTTCTTTTGAGGTCCACCGCATTATTATTTTGTATAACAGCTGCTTTGTTTGCGGTTGTCATTTTTTTGCACAGTTTGCAAAAGGGTTACGCAGCACCAGAAGAATCCTGCTTTGCAAGCCACGCAAAGTTTACCAGTCATTTTTTGCTAAATCTTCTTACATCCATACGTAACTTTTCATGATATATACCAAATAAAAATTTATATACGAAGCACTTTGAAAATATACCAACTTTTAAAAATAGATATATATATACCAGCTGGCAAAACTGGCCTACTACCGTAACTTGGAGTGAAGCTTTGAAGATTTGTTGCCATGTTATTACGCAGTAAAGAACAATAGCAGAAAAATTCACTCGCAAGTACCGCAACCTGTCTTTGCAGACAAAGGAGCAAGAGGACATGAGCTCATCATTGTATGACACCAGAACAGTGAACCTGACTATTGTGCAGTGGGGGTGTCAGCGGCAGATAAACTATTATTGCAATTATTAAATATATTAATCGGAATAAGGCTGTTGAATTCTGGATTCCTGGAAATTTTTGGTTCAGGCCCAATTTCCAGGGAAGAATGCCAGTTTGCCTCCGCCTGCGGACACCCATGTTTAGGTGTGTAGCATTATGACAGTATTTCCACTACCAGAAAGGTAGATTTGAAAATGTTGTTTATTCCTGTTTTGTGTAAAAATTTTGAACTTTTGTTAGTGTTGCTTTGGTTTACTTTTTAGGCCTATGTGTGAAAAAACTCATGGCACGTCAGGAAACAGAATAACTTGCTGACCATACATTTGTTTAGCCAGTTATTTTCATGGAGGCTATTTTCTTGCATGTTGCATCTGTTTTGTTGTTTTTCAGGTGAATGAGTGTTGTCAATTGACCAACAGCCAAATATTATCACTGTAATCGTGACTCATTATCTTTTGTGAGGTTGACACAAATGTTTGCAATAACTCTGCTTAGCTTATTACTTAGGCTATTGCTAATACCTATGTTAAAAACTTAACGAAATGCAGGAATCTGTAAGTGATCTGGAAAAATTTTGCTCAGGTCATCGAGTTCATGCAGTGTGAAACCTTGATTGATTAGGACGCATTACGACTCTTGATATTATGAATAAATTCACCATAGCTTTGGTCAGATCATGTTTCAGGTTCCATCTTTATGCTTGTATTCTGACCACCTACAAATCGTAGATACTGGCAGTGTTATTCTTTGCTTGTAATACAATCTGAGGTGTGTCTTATGCCTAGGTTAATACTGCAGATACATCACTATGCTTTTATTCTTTTTTCGAATTTTAGTTTTTCCGTGTCACCTACGTGGATTAAAATTAGTGATTTGGAATGAAACGAAAAGTTTTATCGATGCAAACAAAATAACGAAACAAAAAATTCGTGTCATATGAACACTCTAGAAAAACTTAAATAACGAAAATATTTGTTTTCAATCTAAAAATCTCTATAAGAATATTCATGATGTTTGTAGCTGATTTCACGAACTTTGTTGATACCATCACTATAATTGTGCATCGAGAGCAAATAAATTCAAGATAAGCTAATTTACAAACCAAGTTGATCAGCTGCTTTACATTTTGTATTTACCAGTGTTTCGCCAATTAGCAACGTCATCATTGCAAAATGTGAATCTTTAAACTTGAAAAGGTTTTCCTCGTTTTGATTTGTAGTCGCAGTTGCTTGGTTAAAGACACTAAAATAAGGATTAAGAAGTAAAGGTGCGGCTGTGACAAGTTCAACTACAAAAAATGCCAAGAGCCTGATTTCCTGAAACAATTTTTGTGAATAATTGTTTTGCATTATTATCATTATGTGTAGATCTGGTTAAATTTCCAAGGTTTTTATTTGGGTTATAATTGTTATTTTTAGGACAGGGCTGTTTTGCTATTTCCAGTCATATGCTGAAAGTACATCTTTTACATTAACAAAAAATAAACCAGCAACCATTGATTTAAAAACAATCATACCCCTGGAATACTTTGGTTCAATTTTTGTCACACTAACAATTTCGTCGGGTGTAATGAACCCAGTTTTCAAAAATAAAAAATATATACTTCCCTTCAACTAAAGTTTATGACAAAAACTACACTGAAAATATAACTCTCATTGAGCAGTTTGAGCACAAATAAAGTTACTTTGTACTCTATACCAGTGCTCTTCAACCTTTTTTGTTATGGTGCACCTTTGAAAATGTTTTGACGAACTCATGCACCCTACTTACACTCATGTACCCTATTTGCTGATGCATCCCCCGTGTCCCCCACATAATTGCGCCCATGTCTGTGAGTACCCTGGCCTAAATAAGCAAGTACCCTAATTCAGTAACTCAGTACCTAATTCAGTTGATAATGGCTCATTGTCTGTTGCTTATGAATTACAAATAATCAACTTAATACAACAATTAGCTTGACATGGTTTGATGCTTACGCACCACACTTTAGAATGTGCAAAGTCTAGTTTAAATCCTGAAAGTCATTGGTTGGTTAATGGTTCATTTTTGCTAACAGAGAGATTTTGTAAAAAGCCTGTTTAGTGTGGCAAGTTTGTAATGCATCCTTGTGAACCTTTTCGTAGTGGTGCACCCCACGCATACTTTGGTGCACCCTAGGGTGCACCGTACACACCGGTTGAAGAGCGCTGCTCTATACATCATAAGATTTTTGATGAAAAGGGGGGTAGTGTAAATTTCATATATGTCTGAACTGACTTACTCATAAAAAAATTTGGGGCCTGAAGAACTTCTTATGTTGTATACTGCTACCACGACCGTAGAAGCATGCGCTGAGTGAGTTTCAGCTATTTACAGCCAACTGGCGCTTAGCCCCCTCTAACCATAACGTGGGTTCAGCGTGCATAAGCCACCTCACACTAATCATTACGTCGGGTCTGCGTGACGCGAACTCACTCCCTTTGCAAATCGGAAATGATGACCGCAAGCGCACGTTTTAACATGTCACACATAAAAATGAAGCTACTGAAGCGTGGAAGGCGCTCCAACGCGCGCTTACGTGGGTATCACGTGGTCAACGCATTTGACTAGGGTTTGAAAACCCACCAAATCAATCGAGGGATACAGGACACTACGTGATACCACTGTTTTTGTAGGACGTAGGTAGAAAAAAACTCCTTTGTCGATTGGTTTGTTGAATCAGTGACCCTTTCCTGACAATAAAACTTTGTCTCGACACTTTTAAGATGATTTCATTTAGATCATTGGCTGTTATTTTTAACACATATCTTCAATCTTCTTCATGATTCTTTTACTCGTAGCACGTTATAATCGCACTTACCGTTTGTCGACGTTTTGATATTTTCTGGGTTTTCGAAGTACAGTTTTTTTTCCGAGACACACGGACGTTGTTAAACTTTATT
>Ga0210059_1008136_pt1 | contig 16597 bp, 10 predicted proteins | sample Ectturendosymbi2_FD_188042 | JGI IMG/M metagenome (GOLD analysis project Ga0210059, IMG submission 188042) | Ecteinascidia turbinata endosymbiont from Florida, USA - Sample 2 (SPAdes) (version 2) | ecosystem: Host-associated > Tunicates > Ascidians > Unclassified | place: Key West, Florida...
GTGAAGAAAGTAAGCAGCAATAATGGTTATGAGGCAGAGGGCAAGGCATTTTAGTACAACATTTCATAGCAAAAACAAGTAGCATGGGCGGAAAACAATGTTTATAAATACACATCATGAAGAAAAGTAGATTTACCCACAGACCATAATTGGGTGGGTTGCATGGATGAGTTGTTCCCAACCAGATGCATGGTGTCACCGAATGAAGTTGAAGAGTAAAGGATGTGAGCAGGTTACAGTATTATTAGCAGTATATAATCATTATTGATTTCAATAAGTATTAGGTACATGAAAAACAAAACAAAACAACAAAAGAAGGGGTTTAGTATGTTAGAGAATTATTTAGTTCTAAGGTATAGTTTCACCAAAAGTCATAGCTTATCTATGTAGACTACCCATTTGTTTCACAAATGTAACTGGTGTCATGTCATTGACACCGTCATTCAGCTTTATGTGACTGTCACTGTGGGCCTAGGAATTAAGCTGAAGTCAATGTCCGTTAGTCCTTGGAGGTGAACATCACTTCGTTTGCCTCGAAATCCTCGTATTGCAGCAAGGGTGCTCCTCAAAAGAGCAAACCTGAGCTTTGTCCTTATGTACGTTATGACGGATGCATACAGCTCCCTGCGTTTCTCAGCTATTTTTTCTGCCAGCCTTTTGTTTACTCTGTTGCATTCTGGTGCCATCCCTCCAGTTGTTGTGAAGACAAAGGGATTGAATGAAGACTTCTCTATGTCAATCACTCTTTGATTGTATTTACCCTTCTCCTTTTCATGTTGTTGGTAGACCTCTGCCAGGGACTTCCCAGAATATGACTGTGAGGTAGGATGTGTGGTCCTTATGTCAAAGAAAGTTTTCTCACAGCTATTCCACAGTCCTCTTGCAGAGATGTCCACTAGATGTTATTGTTAGATGATCTAATATACTTTTCCGATGTGAGATGGCTATCTCATGGCAAAGTTCTGGAGAGATTCGTTACTCTGCACAAGAAAGTGAGATAATTTTTGATGCAGAAGAAGCATAACTGGGCAGAAAAATTAGTTGATCAAAACGGTATTGCTTGTGGCATACCTTTCTAGTTTCTGATATATTTTCTCAGCTGAATATGAATCAATCTTTACAAGGACCAAATATAATGCTGGTCGATGTATCTAAAGAACTGCTTGCTTCTAAGGAAAAGTTGAAGTTCTGGAAAAGAAAGATAGAGTCTCAGAAAACAGCATAATTTCCTGTTTTTAATCCGTTTATGGAAGATATGGAGGAGGTGTGCTTTGATGATATCCAGCTCGATCGTTATCGAAAAGCATATGGCTTCATTCATGCAAGAATTTGCTTTGATTATCCCCAAAAAGCGAAAAGAATTGGAATGGGTGCGCAATCAATCCATTGCTTTTGACCTTGATACATGGCCAGAAAGCTTCATAACTATTTCTGGATTTCGAGAGGAATTTATTAACATTCAGTGTGAGGGTTTATTGAGGAATGACTTTAAGAAAGAAAACTTTGGACAATAATCAAGAATAAAAAGAGTATTGTTGGTACGCAGGCAGTAAAAGCTTTACTGCGATTTGTTACTACCTGCTTGTGTGAGTGTGAGTTTTCTGTGCTTACACAGATCAAAACAAAGATGAATAACTGTTTTGAGCCTGAAGACGACATGAGATTGACTTTGAGCAAGATTGTTCAAAATTTTGACAAAGTTGTGGAAACGATACAAATTCAGAGCTCACATTGCTTAAATCCGAACTGTTGTTATGACCATGTTTAGGCCTTTGTTAAACTGTCTTGTGTCTAGTTCACTTGTTATGCTTGCAAGAACATGTGTGAAAAAGAATGGGTCGCCAAAGCTTAGCTATCTATTTACCCTTAATATTTGGGTCGCTACAAAAAAAGGTTGAGAATCACTGGTGTAGTGAGACTGAGCCTGTTTAGATGTAATGATGGGGAACTGAATTGGATTGGAATTTTCACATACAACAATGGGTGCTACCTTTGTTCTATATAACAAAGCAGTTTATGTTCTTGCCCCAATCTTTGAAAGACTATCACATTAGTTTGAAGTGCTATCCACAGAATATGAAGAGTTCCGCATTAGAACCACATTTCTGATGCTTCTATGTCTTTCCTTTTGACAGTGTCCAGGTGTCACAGCCATACATGAGAATCGGCCATACGAAATATTTCGAAAGTTGTGTTTTTAATTGCATGGAAAGGTTACTGTCTCTGAAAATGTTTTTCTTGCTGTTGAAACTTGATTTCGACATATTTGTGCAATATCTTATTTCTTTTCCACAACTGAACTACTAATTATCTGAAGTGAACCAGGAACATAAATAAAATAAAATGAAGTATTGAACTTGTTGTATGTTAATGTTGTTGGTTGTTATAGAAATTGATAGTTTATCTGCTAAGTGCTTTGACATTACTATGACTTTTGGCTTATTAATATTTAATTGAGACCACCTTTTCACTTGACAATAGAACAACATTCAGGAGTATGTGCAGACCAGCCTCTGAAGATGTAAGGATACAGTGTCATTGGCATAAGGGATGCTATTTATATATGGGCCATTTATTTGGATTCTCTCTTTTAGTTCCTTCAGAATGAATTTGTTGTATAGGTTGAAAAAGTCAGGACTCATGACACAGCCTTGTCTTACACCTCGTTTGATGTCAGTCCACTCTGAGGGAGTCCTTCTGTGAGTTTGATGCCTAATGTGGAATTCCTAGTCATCTATACCAATCCACTTTAGTATCATAAGTAGCTGAAAGTGGTGAACTCTATCAAATTGCTTTTGTTACTCAATAAAGCACAGAAAAACATCTTGTTGTTCAACTGATTGTTCACACAGGATACGCAACACAAAAATAGCATTATTTGTGCTTTTGTCAAACATGAAGCCATATTGACAAGCTGCATGGGCGCAATTTGGTGGGGGACACGGGGGACGTGTCCCCCCCACTTTTTCAGACCGGGGACATAATATGCCATGCCCCCCCACTTTTTTCTCTTAGGGTTTGTATTTGGAGAGGTTTCAAAACCAAATATGACGTTTGTCACGTTTTGTGTCAAAAGTTTTTCATGTTAGATGTTACACATAGCAATGTTGATGTTGAAACACAGTTTGGTGTGGTATCACTGATTCTGATATTTTTTATAAATTTTTACTTCAAAAATGTTTTTTAGCATTTTGCAAGTTTCTAGAGACCACAAAAGATTGTTAACTGCCTCTCTCCAACATTTATCCAGTGTAGTTTACTAAAGAAAGGTCACTGTCTTGAAACAGTAAAGCTTAACGGCTGCACATGTGAGATAATTTTTCCGAAGGCAAACAGCAGCACTATTGTGGAGACTTAGTTTTATGATGGGTAGTTTTGCAAAAGACTGTCTTCAACCATTAGTAAACAGGATTTCCATCAACAGTTAAGAGAAATATTGACCTGGCTATATATCGTCCTATGGCTCAAAACTTAATGACTTGACTAGGAATTAAAGATAGCTTATACATTTAGCCTTATTTCTTGTATGCCACGATAAGGGTCACCAGCAAATTCAAAAGATATTATACCCACAATGCAGCAATGTTTTCATCCAAGTGCGAAACATTTGCTTTACAGGTAGGCTACGTATGGGTGGCGGAACTATTTTCAAAGTTGGGGGGCACAAGTGCATGTCAAAAAAACTAGAAAGTTTTTGTGATTTGAATTGGCAACTGTGACATCACAGGCACTGAAATTTGATGTCATTAACTTCTGTCAGCATGTTCAAGCAAGTTTATTCAAAATTGGTAAGCCCTCAACGATCCCTATCGACACAACACCTTATCTATCACACACTACACTGACTTGAGCACATAAATCTTTAACAGTGGACCCAATACGAATTGTGTTACTTAAATCTATTTAGACAAAGTTCGAAATTTAAAAGTGGGAGGGCCGCGCCCTCCTAGAAAAAAAGTAATGGAGCCTAAATCCATGTTCCGCCACCTATGAGCCTAAATAAAACCTAGTTTTGCTGGACATTCTTTTCGTGTCATTTCAGGTGAAAGGTGGTACTATTTGCCAATTCACCGCTGATCATTTTGATTTCACTTTATTCTCAAATACATTTTCGTGTCGTTGTGCATGTATAACTCTAGAATTAAACTTTTGACATTAATTTCGCCTATTACAATTTGATGTTAAACCTGAAAAATTGGATTGTGAAAAGATTGAGCTGAGTGGCATAACTGACAGAAGTCACAAGGCAACAGTCACCAGCAGACCCGTAACCAGCTTGGCACACCAAGAAGGGCGAATAATTTTCTGAGGGAGGCACAAATTTTACATCGAAAGCATGTACGAAAACAGTGGTTATGCATACCTTATGTCCAAGACATTTTTTCAGGTGAGGAAAAAGTTTCTCCAGGGAGGCAAAGCCCTCCCCTTAGTTAAGGGCCTGGTCACCAGATTATTAGGTATGAAGACATCACATTGTAGGCTAGATTGGTATATGGGTATGTGTTCAGAAAGACAGTTCATTTTCTTTTGGATATCTTGAATTCTTCTCTAGTTGGCTTGGATAATTCTTCTTGGGAGTTTGATTGATGTTTGGACTGGCTATTAGACAAACTATGTTTGGACAATCGAAAGGGTACCCAACAACATGCAGGAGCTGACAACGGGAGATTGAAAGGACAGATCCTCCAGCCATCAGCAGTAAAAATATATTGTAAATCATTTTTTGACGTAGGCTACGTTAATTTTGGCCAAACATTTTTTGCTACTGCAAGAGGGTATCAGCAGACATTTGGCTAAGGGTGGGGCTGCATGCACGATGCCCAGTAGCTAAAAATTTGTAGCATTTTTGAAGAGCAGAAATGTGCAAGAAAAATATTTAGCTACCATACCTTGCAATCACTAGCATACGGAGGGGGGCACTGTGCCACGGCCCCCCCTCAGACCCTAAAATTAAAAAATGTATGAACAGTATTCGGCAGTGGCATAACTAAGGTGGGGCAAGGGCCTCAATTTAAAATAAACTGACTTTGTTTTCTGGTCGCTGACATACACACTATGCAAATTTTTTATAACTACTGTACGTTTCCTCTGCTTGATTTTCATTTCACGATTGTATTCTTTCACTGACAAAATATCTTCACACGTGGCTGTTTAGTAACTTAACACAGGTCGCAATGAACACCAGAAAAAAGCTTCAGCTGCTGTGAGATTTGAGCCCACAAACTTCAATAAGCATCTTCGATAAGCGATACATGTCTAAAACTTAAACATCCAAGCACGTGTATAGATTTATTTCATGAGCCTCAGACAACAAAAGTTCAATTTTCTGTCTCACCGGCTAATAAGTCTCGTAAAAGCATTACATTAAGACTTGCTTCCAGAATGCACAAAATTGCCTATTTTTAGGTGTAATTTAGCAAAATTTTCCCGAGGGCATGCCCCTGGGCCAAACTTCCCCTAAAGTTGATTTACGTCACACGATTGTGACGAAACTTTGCCCTCACTCGGAAATTTTCTGCATACGCCACTGCTTGCAATATATATATATATCGTACCTTGCAATTTATCGTCTTTTTAACGTTAAGCAATCGTGCTGTAACCAATACTTCTTATAAAATGCATGAAAATCAATGTGTTCTACTTAAGAGTGATATGCACGTGCGACCAATGCGATTCACCGTTTTGTGCACTCCAACTGACAGCTCTGATAAAATCCAATTGATGTGTTCTACTATATTGCTATGCTTCTTTGTGTCATCGTCTGATAGTTGTGCAACCAAGCTGAACTGCAATACCATGTCCAACAACATAATTAGGTATATTAATTACTAGACCATTTATAGGGATAAAGCAAAGCGTGATTGGTGTTGCTTTGAAAACACCTCTAAAATACAATATTGGGAATTTTTTGTATTTACAAAACTTCACTTCGGCATCAGCCCGATGACAATATTGGTTTTACATCAAGCTGTCCCCCCACATTTTGCAACAAAATTGCGCCCATGACAGGCTGGAATTCGAGGTAGAAGTTTTCCTCTTATGCATCAAAGTATGATTTTCAGCAACAGTTCCAAAGTATGAGCCATCAAACTGATGGTTGGGGTTCTCACATTCCATCCATCGAACTGATGGTTGGGGTTCTCACATTCCAGAGTGTTGTTGTTTTGGGAATGGCAATGAAGACAGATTTGGACATTTCGTAGGCTATTTGACCAGTTTAATATATATTTTTGAAAAGGATCCATGACATATTCACACCATCCTCTTGTGAAGCAATTAACATCTCAACAACCACCTCATCTCACCCTTCAGCTTTCCCAAGTTAGGAATGTTGTAATGCCCATTTAACTTCTTCTTTCAGTATTGAAGGGCCAGATTTATATGAGACTACCTTGCTATCATTTTCTTCTCTGTCGTCGTGGAAAAAAAGCTATATGTTCTTCCCAATGGTTTATTATACCTTCAGGTTCATACAAGATATGGCCATTTGATGACTGAATGCTTCTGGACAGTGAATTAACACTGTACATCTAGTGAAAAATTATACCACCAATATGTGGCTCATCAAACCAGTAAATAATTGAGTGTACATCTGAAATGTTTTGTAAACTCTAAACATGCATTAATTGGTTGCAGGAAATTTACAGTTTGAAAGTTACTGATTCCAAAAATTGAAATGGAATTAGAAAAAAAAGGCCAATTGTTTTTTAAGGATTGGCTTTATGTTCAAATTTCAAGTGGGAAGTTTATGGGTTTGGAATGGATTGATAGACAACACACTCAATTTAAGTTGCCATGGACACAAAGAAATCATCCTGACTGGGAGAAACATCATAGAATTTTCTTGGTATTTGTTTTTATTTGTGTTGTGGTGCAAAGTTGTTTAAATATATATTGACACATAATGTCTTCCATAATATTTAGCACAATTTTTTTTTAACTGTTGAAACTATCTTTGTTTTACTAGTCTAGAAGCAAAGTACTTTTATTGCCCTAAAATTGCAGTTCAATTCTTTCCTGAATTTGTATAACTGAAAATATAAAAAGAAACAAAGCTTTGTTAATATTAATAAAGCTGTTATTATAAAACAGTTTATTGTAACACTTTGTTTCTCAAGCTCTTAGCCAAATTTGCAACCCCACATAAGCATATACAAGAAACATGAGAGAATATATTTCATATACTGCACTTTCTGGTGAGTCACAAACTGGTAATAACTTTGAAGCACATGTCCAAAACATCTAGCAACACTTTGCACTAAGGCATTTTATGCTGTCCCTTCTTTATATGAAATAAGGTTAAGTTTGAAGTGAATGTGAACTAGTATTGGATTTATGCCTAGTCATCTGAGTTATCCAGTGCCTTTTCCATGATTCTTCTTCAAAATGAAACTACCAATTTACTCATTTTCCATTTGAATTGAATATTTGGCAACTGGCCAGAAACATGTATACTAGCTAAACCAGCTCATTAATTACTGTTTCCAGTTCTTGGTCTCCCCAAGAGCTAGCAAAACAATGCTTGTGGCTTTCCCAGGTGTGCGTTGAGTGTAAATGGATATACTGTAGAAGAAAACTTACATGAGCAGTGGAGTATTGGTGGTGTTAGCGTCTTGCCACCAAAGTCACATATTCCTGTGATCTGCATTGCCTTGAACTACTGAGGAAAGCACAAGGAAAAGATATTAATATGGGACATAAAACTGACAAGAAAGCAACCAGCAACAACAGAGATCACCCACTGAAGTTGTTCTTTGTTTCCACTGGATAAAACTGTTCACCATTAGTATCACTAGAGATTACATGCCATACTCATTCCACTTGGATCTTTCCAGTGGGATCACCCCACTGCTGGGTTTGTTTTGGGTCATTGACTGAAGTGTTTTTGAAAGGGCCAAAGAAAAATTATTTTTTTGACTGAAAGTAGCTCGTGTCCATCTTTGATTGAACGTTTGCAAAGGCAAAATGGTTTGGAAGTTCTGCTTGACTTTTTCCATTAGTTTTTCTGCTTTTGTTAATTAGTTTTGGAAAAACATCACTGTTTCATGCACAGTTAACTCTCTGCCATTGTGCTCAGTTTGAAACAAAGATAAGTAGGGAATGCCACAGCGAAGAGGAAGCAGTATACGAGTAAACTGCGGAAGTCAAATAGATAGTCACAAAATATTCTTTTTGGTCAATAAGCAAGGTTGCCAGGTTAGCCCTTGTGGGGCCAAATTTCAGAAATTTGGTCCCAGGTAATGCTTGCTGGCCCCAAAATATTTGTTTGGCCCTTTTCCAGGATAGACTGGCCCCTTGCAAGAATTAGATCTGACCACCCTGGGACCTGTCTGAAAAACCATACTTTTTCACTTTTTTTACTAATTGATTGCAGATTTTAACCAAATTCCTATATTTTGAAGGTTTTTGATTACAGAAATTTTGTAAGGATCCTTAGAGTTTCTCAGTTAATGTGGAAGTAAGTTCATAACTTACTATTCACGTGGTGCGTTGGTTTGTTCAGATTGTTGTCGATCACTTTAGAACAGGGGCGGATCCAGCCTGTAAGGTTGGGAGGGGGGCGATTTCAGTAATATGTAGTAGTTAGGTCTCATTACGGGTTCACTATTGCAAGAGAGATGAAGTGTACGTCACCACACTGCTGTTACAAAACAGTGGACCGCAAAATGGCCTTATATTGCGAATGCTGTTTTCCGAATTGTGCAAAATCTTGTTGAATAACTTTCAAAGGTTTTGGGGGGGCCATCTCCCTCCCTGGATCTGCCCTTGCTTTAACACTTATCGAGGATGACAAATTTATCTCAGTTTATGACTGCACATGGAAATTAAGTTGTTTTCTCACAATCTTTCATCACGTTCTTGTTTTTGCTGTTGCGCTACAAGTGTGATTGAGATATAGGTTCATATGACTTTGTAACTGCTGATAAATTTGGAGAAAATGGTTGACCCTTTTTTATGTCCCCTTGCCCTAGAACTTGGCTCTTTTCTGGACTAGACTTGGTCCTCTGGCAAAATAGATATGGCAACCCTGCACATAAGTTACCACCTAGCCCACTGTGCAGAAAAAGCAGAGATATGTGCCTACAAACCAACACTCAACATGAGGTACAGAATTGGACACAATATAATTTTTCTCTCTGTCATGAAATGGAAGAACATCTGCTTAAATTTTTTTGCATTCAATGTAAACTCACACCCTCAGATTTATATGTTTGTTTGAGCCTGAAACAGTTGCTGTAACAAATGTTTTTATCTGTTCTGCTAATAAGTCAGTCAGTGAATAAAGCAGGTGCATTTTAACACTACAGTGAACCAGCCATACACCATCACACATATTGTACCATTGAAATTATGTTTGCAATAACAGCTGTAATGGTACAAGTACCATCACATGGCGAAATGATGCGATAGTCACCACAAATAAATATCGAAGCTAGCTGAAAAGTATATAGTACCGGGCAGACCTAAGCAGCATAGAGTGATCATGGCATGTGATCTTTATTGCTGCTATATCGTAGAAGGCTTTCCTCGTGTAGCGCTTGCCGCTACGCAAAACAGCCAACCTGCACATCCAAGCATCTGGTACATTTGCTGGTTGTGTCAGTGACTGCAGAAATTTTATTTTATTGAGAAAAACTTATGACACAAGATAGGCTGCAAATTCAATGGGAACAAAAATGTGAACTATGGATAAATGTTGAGAAAAGAAAAGCGGTAAAATATTTGTGGCTTCAAAACGACATAATAAACATATTTAAAGCTTTTTACAAGCTTAAATGATTTGTGTTGGGTGAGTCCGATCTCTTCCTTTTGTTTGTGTATGTGGCTAGTCTTTGTTGCATCTGTATCTGACAATTTTGCTATTAACTTTGGCGTCCAGGCTTGGGCAAGGCATCGAGCGCAATGCCACAATAAGAAAATACCAACGAAAATAGACGATACGATGAAGAGCAATTTCCGATCGATTTTGTCAAAATGTCCCGATATTGAGCTGGTGGCAGATCGTTGCGATTTTCAGACTGGAAACCACAAAATTTATAAGTTTCTAACAACACCCGATTTTACAGGTAACTAATGCGAAAAAGTAATTTTTGACTAGTTGTTGCTGCAAACATTGAACACCATGCTAATTTTTGAAATAATGTTTGCTTACATACTATTATGGCGCAAGACATAACGTATATTTTTTTCTTTTCAGAAATGTTTGATACGCTGAGTCTGATAAAGCATGAAATTATCCTTTTTGTGAAAGCTGTCGCTTTGCTTTCTTGATATTTCGTTCTGTGAATACATATGGAAAACAGTGCTTAATGTGTGCCTTTTCTGAAACTGAAGTGTTGATTTGTATATATACATATAATAATTTCGTTGCTTGTTTTTGTGTGACATTTTTCCGAATACGTTAAACGGTATTCCTTTGCCAAGACTCAACGTACTTCAAATTAGTTCAAGCAAAACCGTCTGATAGCCCATTTACATTTTAACTACGCCGGTCCATTTTTGGACTGGTTTAGACGTTGTTAAATGGTCTGGTTGCGCTTCCGCTCGCTAGAGTCGCGATGCTCCAAGCCTTGGTTTGACGGCAGACATAACTGGTATGTGTTCTTTAATAATTTGAGAAATTTCTTGCCAGCTGAGCATCTCGCGTTTGGCAAGTGGCGCGTGTTAATCATTCACTTAACTCGAAACTGTTTCCAGTGGATCCGACTTGAACGCCTTATGAGTCAGGCTGGATGCCCGAATTCGTAGCTCGTGTCCATCGTCGATTGAATGTTTACGAAGGAAGTGCGAGCTGTCAAGTTCGCTTGCCTTTGTTCATTGTTTTTGGAAAACATCACTATTTCACGTGCACTTAACTCTCTGCCAATGTGCTCAGCTTGAAACAAAGATAAGTAGGGCATGCCACAATTAAGTGGAAGTAATACATGAGTACACTGCGAAAGTCTAATAGATGGTCACGACACATTCTTGTGGTCAAAGTGAAACGTTTCGAAAAATCTTGCTTAGTCCAGAACTTTCCATTGCTTTTTCTCACTTTAAAATGCGTAAGTGATGAACAGCCACTGCGCATGCCACAAGCCGTTTGTGTGGCAATATAAGTGTTGCTTGCAAAATTTGACCGTGAAAAATCTCGTATTACGATATACCGCTGCACTCGCTGAAAATTAAAAATGATGCTGAGATTCGTCGAAGGGTCATGGAGGCTATTGGTTAAAAATTTAAAGGCGGCGCTTTTAATATTTTCAAACCCTCTAAAACAGTTTGCTTGCAGCATTTGCGTTTGCATCATATGTTTAAATGTGTGTCTTCATGTTACAGCAATTCTTGCGCAAGTAAGCAGTTTGCTGTGGCGCTCTACTTAAAACAGGGTCTCAAATCGCTTCGAAGGCCAAATGAAGACTTATAAGATAACCCGAGGCGCATTATGACGCTGACGCAACAGTGGTGGTGCCTGAACTTTCCAAGAAACAGCTTTTACATCTTATTTCCTGCGAAAGGTAGCATGGCATACAGGCAAATCATTTTTAGCCGTGTCTGCGTTCGTTTAAAAGCAACTTGTCCACTCGCTAGCCGAGCATTAAACACCGGTGAATAAACTAAAATAACGTAAATGTTAATTATTTGAAAATGCCAAAAGGCATCGCGGGCCACACAAAGCGCCCTTGCAGGGCACATGCGGGATGCACGTTTGAGATCCCTGGCTTAAAAGTCTAGTTTCGTACTTTCACAACCAGAAAACGTTCATATGTCTTTTAATTGCAATGCCCAATCAAGCATTGTTTTTTAGCATCGGAATCAATTCCGACAGTGAACCTGATTGATACAGAAGAAATTGAAATGCAAGGTGAAGTGGATTCAACACACCAGAAATCAACTATGGAAGTTTCGCAAAGTCACAATGGAGAGCAGCTAATGCGTAAGTGCAGTTAAGGCATTGTTTGTGGTTGTGTTCATGAATTTATACCCTTTCATTCTCTTCTGGTTGCGCTCTGCGCTTTCAGACAGTTTTTTCCACTTTTTAAAAGTCGCAGGCTGTGGCGGGGCTGGGGGCCATGATTTTTATCTTGCAAAAACTATGTTTAGGCACTTACATAATTTTTTGGGCGCAATTAGAATATCTTTCTAAACAAGCATTTTATGCGTACTTAAACATTGCATGGGTAGCACTTGCACCAACACGTAACCTCAACGCTAACGATTAAACGTGATTGTTTTGCTTCCAATTCTCACCCGACGCAACAGTTTGTTGAAGACTAGTTTGTTTTTGCTGTTGATGTAATTTTAGGCCAATCTTTTTTAGGGCAAGTTTACCTTGATGCAAAGCGTTTTGAAGCCACTTCTCTGCACGTGCCACAATGTTGTGATAATTAGCTTTCTGGTTGAGGTTTAAGGCAGTTATTGTTCGCCGTTGTGAGTTTTGCATGGTTGCACAATTTAAGTCAACCTGCTTTACTGCAGGGTTTTTTCAAATTCAAATATTAGATAAAGCTATCAAACTCAGAATAATTAGGTACACCTTAGTATGTATTTTGACTCAAATAAGTTGCTCGTTTGCATACCAGTGAAAAGTTGCAATAACAGTGTGTAGTAGCGAGAATCGGATTCAGGTCTCTTAGACAAAAATGTAATTTGTCATATTCTGTATAAACCTGTGGAACTATGTGGCATATATTGCCTTTTGCCAACGCTGATAAATAGACAAACTTCCGTCTGTTTTTCTAGGTTTCCAAGACACATCTGTCTTAATTTGGAGAGCAAAATGTGTAGTTTATCACATTTCTTGGCACCTGTCCAGGTAAAATTCGTTAACGTTAGAACTCTAACATTTTCTAGAAATCCCGTGTGATGAACGTTGTGGCAACGCGGCTGCTCCGATTCAAACAAGCTGGCATCCGAATGCTTCAACAACGACAGGGATCAATCAAGGTTTACATCCAATACCACCAGCAATGATTCCGTTACATTCACCAGAATTTCCTTCGATTGACAACGTGTCTTGGCCGTGTCCAGTGTCTCGGTTCCCACCTGCTTGTGACAACGGTAAAGTTACAAAAGTTTTGTGTCAGCTTGTTGTTTGTGCATTTTCTTTAATTTGCTTTTCGTACCTGTCTCCAGTACAGATTTCAAGGTGACTTGAGTTGGTAGTTAGAATGTGGAAAGTTTTCTGGTTCACATGTTAAACGATTACGCTGCGTTGAAGTCAATGAAAACGTCTTGCGGAGTCCTTCTAACCTCCATTATAAAGCTATTAATATAGACTGCGCTCAACCAGTTTTCCTTAATCAGGAGATGCCAAAGATAAGTGGAGTTATTGAAGAAATCAATGTTTGTTTGGCCGTATAGTAAATTCACATACTTTTGCTTGTCTTGTTTCGGAACCAAAGTGGCGATTTTTGAGTAGCTTCAATCAAATATTTTCTGGCGTAACGTATTTTACAAAATAGTTGATATATAACATAATGGTTCGATCTACGCATTGATTCCTGCTTATGAAAAATGTTTTATTTTTAACTAAACGTATCCAAAACTCTATTGGAACCACGTATTTTTGCAAAAACAGCCATCTCAACTTTGCCCGTAACATCTTCGCAACAGTATAGACCTTGTGTTGTAACAAAACTTCGCGAAGGTCGCAAACAGTTTCAAGCAACCTGCAACGTATGAATAACCGTTTATTGTTTGTTTAGAGAAAATATTATGATTGTTGCCACACCATTTATGTGTCTTTTAACATCGCAATGAGTTCAGTTAAGGAATATGCGTGAGTCGTTCTGGCTTAGTTTTTTGTTTTGATTTTTGAGCCATTTTCCCGGACCAACAACTGCGAACTTACCTTTCTCAGATGCTATTTTGCGCAGACATGTTTAGACCAGGGCTGGAGAACCCTTCTGCTGTGGAAGACCGTTTGAATCACAGCGTATCACGGGCGGGCCTTGGAAATGTAACAACACGGGTTAAAAAAACATCCGTTCATTAACAATTTACTACACTTTTTATCTGTTCGTATCCGGTTCTTTTTTTCCGGGGAAGTGCAACATCAGCGTGGGTTGAGTGCTTTTCCTCGTTTTGTGCTGTGTACACTTCGCTGGAGCGTGCAGTTGTATAGGCGTCAATGCTTAAACCAAGGTTGCGAAAACCCAATTTTCAAGACACATGATTTTAAGACGCCTCAGGTGTAATTGAAGAACAACATTCGAGAGGCTCGTTGAGTTTCCGCGCGGAAAGCAAACTAATCACATCAAAAACAGTTTTCATTCGCTGCTACTTTTTCAACGCAGCTGCAGCGAATTCAATGAACTGTGACGACGAACAATCGCTCATCGAGAATGTTCTGGAGAAACTTCAGACTTTGTGTAAGTTTTTTTTATCTGTGATTTTTAGTGAGTACTATTCCCAAGTTTATGTTCTGTTTTCATGGATGCGCTATATGATATCCTCTTTTCCAAACGCTGTGATCAGGAAAGTTCGTCGTGGTTGTGCGATGGCTGTACAAGACCTGCAGTGCTTCGTCAGCGCTCGGCTCAGTTTAGAAAAAGCTTACGAGGCTTCCACGCGAGCTTTTTCGCTGTGTGGAAGCAACTCCCCTTACTTTTGGATTTATGCTTAGTCATTTTTCGTGAATCTTCGTCTTTTGATTTTGAATCACTTGGTAAGAATAAATTTTAAACTTTTGTCGCAACTGAACCGTTTTTTTGTTGCAGCAGGGGATAACCCCTCCGCCACGAGTAAAGAAATCTGGCATGAAATTCTGGACGATTGCAGCATTCCACGTAAGTCGTTTGCAAGACCATAACTCCAAACGTTCAAGTTCATTGTTTGCATATATGCATTTCAATGCATTGTTGGAAGGCTGCTACTAAAATTTATAGTGATAATATCTATAAGGAGGGATAGAACCTTAACATAATCCAACCGAACGATTTTATTGTGTAATTTTTCTTTTGAAAAAATAAATCACACCGTTTTACTACGTTGCCAAGACGTTGTTGGTCCGTGTTGCTGTGATTCTAAACATTGCCTGTTTGCTCTTTGAGCAGTAAACGTTTTGATCAATCGAGTGCGCTTTTCCAAACGACTGTCGTTTTGGTTTATTTTGGGGATTAACGTTTCTTGCAAAAGATCTGATGTGTTTAGGAGAGCAACTTGATATGTACGAGTTGCGAGTCAAATACGAAGACGAAGAAATTTTGCTTAACACCTATTCTGATATGGACCAAGGATACCGTTTGCATTACGGCGATCACCGGGACCAGCAATGCAAGCTTCTCTTTCAAGACACATGTCCATTCGATATCTACGACGATTTCCACCGAAGTCCCATCACCCTGCCAGAACCAAAGAACCCAACGTCCGAATCTTTCAAGAAAGTTTTAGAGAAAACCGACTCTGGCATAGTAATAAACTCGGATGAAAATTTAGCGCTGTGGGGCAAACGGTTGTGCCAAAGCCGCATTTTCGCTTTTGCTCATTATGGATGTGGCGCCGATACGTCAGAAGCGATTTTAATGACTCGGTTAGAAAAGGTGCAGCTCTTTTCGTACCAGAAGTTTCTGGAAACCTGGTACTCGTCTGCTCAAAACAGATCGCCTCTACCTGATCCGGTCGTCCATCTCGCTTTTGGCAAGAAGCCACGCACATGGAACAGCAGGGTCTTCATCAACGCCAAGCTGGTGCCCAAGGCTGCGGAATCTTTGAAAAATTTGCTGACTTCGAGCTTAGATTCGCTTAAATTTAGTTCAGAGAAATCGTACGACAAGCAAATACGCAAAGAGCATATGTTGCCAATATTTGGTTGATGCACCTGACATGTTGTTGCTAAGAACAAGTAAAACATGGACACGCCAAGAAAAGTTTACCAGAAAAACAAAGCTGCGTGGTCCAAACTGTGTAAAAATACAATCTGCACAAATTAATTAGAAACTCTCCAGCCTTCTTATACATAACCGGTGTGTAATCGCATGGCATATCCTGGTAGTCACGACAGGTTGCAGTCAATGCTGCAAAAAGTTTGCGGCAAACAACACTTACCTTGCATTACTACGGATATTATCAAAATATATCAAGTTGCCGCGTTAGGACATGCTTCAGATTACTGCGACAGAATATGCAGATGAGGTTCCACTGTACCGTGTAAAATTTTTAAAAAATCTAATAGTGTTTCAACCTCTTGTGATATCAGAACTAAACTATGCAAAATTTTTTACTCAAATTTCGGTTATGCGTGAAAAGAATGTTAATGTAGCAATTATGCTGTTTTTACGTTTAATTTTACGTCGTTTCGAAACGCCCTATAGTGTATAACTGTGATATTTTGGTCTTGGTTTGTGTATGTATATTTTTAGTTTGAAAATTGTAATGAGTTTCTCGTTTCTGTTTCTCTTACTTTGCTTGAAATTCCTATTTTAAGGTTTGTTTGTAGTACTTCGCGTGTTTTCACCAAAAATGAATTTGCATTCAAACCTTTGCAGCTTTGCAACCACTTTAGTCACTGCAATATGTCTTCAATGAAAAGAAAAAGAAATGTGCTGACTATTGAGACAAAACTTGAGATTATAAAGCAGCTAGAAAAAGGCGTAAGTGGTTCTTCTCTGGCAGT
>Ga0210059_1008137_pt1 | contig 16597 bp, 6 predicted proteins | sample Ectturendosymbi2_FD_188042 | JGI IMG/M metagenome (GOLD analysis project Ga0210059, IMG submission 188042) | Ecteinascidia turbinata endosymbiont from Florida, USA - Sample 2 (SPAdes) (version 2) | ecosystem: Host-associated > Tunicates > Ascidians > Unclassified | place: Key West, Florida...
CCCCCGGCAAGCCAAGTGCAAAAACCGGGTCCCCACTTAGCTTATATTTCTGTATTTAGTCTTCTTTTGGTTTTCAGAAGGTTGTTGTTTTCTGCGTTTTTCCGTGTGCTTTCTTGCGATATGCGGTTTTGTATATACATCCACATCAGGAATCCCAATCATTCCTCAACAACTTTTTTTCTGAGTGATGGTTATTATGCTCCGTACGACGAACACTGAGCCCCTTTGGCGAAATTTTACCCCCTGTCTCAAACCTCTAGCTACGCCACTTGTCACTGCTATTAGTCTCATTCAAGCCAGAGTCAAACTTTTGGCGCGAGAAACGCCTGGAATGTATTGCAGGCTGCTGCATACAACGGTTGTATTGTTGTTCTACTCACCAAAAGCAAAGGGTTCAAAACAGTTTCGGCGGCTTGTTTGACAGACAAGGATGAGCCGTGACCGTGGCGTCCGACCGCTGCAGCCAGGCTCTCCAGGCCGCGGGCGTTCGGCTGCATTGGATTTCCTGCACCGCAAAAAAAGTGAATTACAAAAAGCACCACGAACAAAAAAAAAACAGCGGAAAAATTTTGTAAATGCCAGAAAGCGCCGCATAAATAAAACTTTCCGCTGCGCGAAACACGAGAAAAATCCACAGAAATAAAAACATGCACCCGCGCCGGTCTCCAATTGCCAACTTTACAGCTGTTTTTTTTTTCGCTGAAACATTTCGGTCATTGCAGAAAACGTATTGCAGAACCAGCCAACAGGATAACAATCATAGAAGTCTTTGCTCAACTGTTGTAAAAAATGTTTAAAAAGTCCGTTGGTGTCTCAAACTGCCCTTTTAAAATAGCTTTACAACACTTGAGCAAAGACTTACTATTTCGGTCATTTGTACCATAACTGTATTAAAACGCGCCGCAAGCGTATTCACTAGTCTGAATTTTCGGACATAATGACCGAACTGACTTAATTTTTTAAGGTCATTTCAAAAAAATTCGGTCTATGACCGAAAAAAAACTTGCTTTACAGCAAGGGCGAACCATACGCGCGATCGGGCGAGCCCTTTCGCAAGATTGTTATGAATGTGCCAATAACCAGACGCCACTACAGTACATCGCACTTTACCTGATGCAGTATCTAGCGCAGGTAAGCCTTTCACAGCAACGAATCAGACAATGAGTATACATTTTCGCCTAATGAGTAGGCATTTCCAACTCTTTATCAATAGAATCAAATGCATTTCACATTAGGAAATGCACTTACATACTGATTTTCTGTGAACGAAGACTGTACTTCGGCACAACACCACATATTTTCGTATCCTGTGAAGATATGCTCGAGGCCAGAAAATTCATGGGATCATTCTTATATTTTGACTAAAACTACGGTCGGGTAGATAACTAAAAAAATAAACTCGAACTTTTTTTGTCACATCACTGTCAGATTAGATGTGAGCTAGCACAGAAGCTTGGCCAACAAGGGGTTCAGTAAGATAGCTGGACGGTCGAGCAATTCCTGAGACAGTGGTTGTTCAGCACTCTTGAATGCCATCACATAAAATAGATGTACCTCTGAGCAAAAATGCAAGAAACGTCGCTTGAGCAAACGCTCCTGATCGCATAATTTTAGAACAGGCCTGCACAACATACGGCCCGCGAAAGCTTTTCTTGCGGTCCGCTAGAGCTTTCTCAATTGTAAGAAATGTTGCAAAAGCTCGACCTCCGATAAGTAATTGTCGTTCTAGAATTTCTTCCACACCACAACGAAATATCTACACTGGAATGAAGTAGACTTCGGGGGACCGCCGCAAGTAAACATTGATATTTTGACCCTTCGAGCTTTCTGAGTCGTGCAGGCCTGTTTTAGAAGAAACCCTAATCTTTCAACACCTCTCTAGACAACTATTTTTTTATTAAAGTACGCACCAAGCAAGCCAGATCCCGATGGTGGTGCATTCTGTTCCCAGTTTGGACGATTTGAACGCGGTGGTCCTCTTTCCAAAATAGGTCGAGCATTTCCTGGGTCACCTGGAGGGCGCAATAATCCACGCGGTGTGGGTCTCTGTGAAAGAGTAAGCTTTCCGGTCTCAGAATCAAATTTAACCACATGAAACGAATACTAATTACCAGGCTGCATACTGTACAGGCTTTGAACATTTTGAATAAGATTGCTGCACAAAGGACTTTGTTTTACTTTAGCAGATTTGAGGGTCATCATCAGATCAGAGTCAAAGCTTACTTGGAATGAACAGTAATAGGTCATTCATACAGACTTTTATTCATGTTTTATATCATTTGATACAGTCTTAAAAGTGAGCCTGATCTCTGATATCAATGAAACCTACAGTTATGTCAAACATTTTTATGGATGGGTCTTGAATATTGGGACAAACACCTTTTCTGATGTTGCAAATTGCATCTGCAAGCTTTCAATTGTTGAGTGTATTGCAATCAATGCAAATTGTACTACAGACACAAACAAAAAATGAAGATGGTGCAGATCAGTTTCACAAAAAATTGTTAGCTTCATTATTCGAACTACAGTTTGATAACATAATGAATTTAACATAGTTGTAACATAATGGGTGATAACACCCATTAAATCCCTTTAAAGCTCATAACCATGATTCACAGAGGATTAGGACTACTTATTCAGTACACTTTTCAGTACATTGGAATAAGAAAAACTTACAAGTTACCTACTCAGCAGATAAGCCAGATTATTTCACAAAAATTTAAGGCAACTGGTTTATTGCTCTAAAGGTTCTTGCAAAATAACTTTAAAGCTTAAAAATAACTGTTTCTAACGGCTTTGAGCTACTAGAAACATTTGTCACTACTACTGATTTAGATAAAAGCTTTTATAAAACAAGTAACTCACTTGTGAATTGTTTGACTTGCCCGTTTCAAGTCTTCTGGGTCTTTCGTAGCTTACTTTCCTTTGAGGCTAAGTAAATCAGAAAAAGTTTTGCAGATCACAACCAAAGAGCAAGAATGGCTAAAAATTGCCTTTTCTTTGTCAGACTGATATTCATGCTGTCTGACAAATGAGGATAGCTCACAAAAATATAATCTGTTGAAGGAATGCTCGAACCAGTGGCGGTCAGTAGCATAGTTCTGCTAAAATAGCTTGCTTCTGCTTAGAGTACTTACTTCAGTAGTTTTGCTTATGGGTACTTCAAGTTGCACTTGAGCAGTTATTTAGCCTAAGTAACTTACTTGAGTAGTTCCTGCTTTTGCAGTAGCGAGCATTACAGATGCTTGACGTGGTGTATCAGTAAATGCTTGTCTCTTGCCCAAGCCTTGGTTAAGTAATCGCTTTGGGTGGTTTTCTTGAAAAAACAGGCTTGAAATTGAATAGGAGGTGGGGATTTGTAATCAAAGAATGTTGACATTGCTCTCAAGTTGCCTAAACAGCGCAGGCTGACATGTGAGTGGTGACAAGTTCGTGAGAAAGTGTCAAACTTTAGCAAAACCAACTTGAAGTTTGAGTTACACTGGAGCGAAATTATGATCGTGCAAGTTTTTAACTTTTTTTCTAAGAGAGTTCTTGTGCTTTTTTTTGTGCAAACCATCTATCATCTTGGTAACCGCAGCATGAAGCAGAAAGAGCAATGCATGCATTTAGCCATTTAAATCATTAAATTAGTAACGTTCTCCTGAATAATTGGGCTGGATAATGCTCTTTTGAGTAATAGCACTTGCAAGTTTTCATAAACCTTGGTTCTTTTGAAAATAAAGTGCATCAAGAACCATCAATTGCTCACTCTTAAATTGCATTTTGTACCTCCAAAACTTGTTTTGGACCTCTGGGGATCTGACAACTCCCACTTGGGAACCACAGCTCTAACCTAAGATGGAAACTGACAGAAATTTGAGTATGCCACTGACTTATCCTCGAAGGAATATGAAAAAGATTTTTTCTTTCAAAAGAAAGAATATAAAAAAAATTTCATCATGTTGAACTAACCAGAGTGGACAACTCAATGGGATCACAGGACTTTAATGTGTTGTGTTCATTGCCAGTGATCAAAAACCCATTTATGCTACTGAATACTCCATTGCTTGCTTCTGCAAAGACTGTGCAACTCAAGTGGGATTACCTTTACTCCAAAAACGCCAACAAAGGCTCAAACATTTATGAGAATCAATGTTAATGCTTTAAGCTGAACTAGAAATATTATGATTAACACCTATGTTTTCAACTTCTGTTAAGCTTTTAGTAAATCTGAAAAATGTTGGGCTGGCCATGATGCCAAAAAGTTGCATTTTCACAATCTAATGAAGTTGCATGACCAACTTCAGATTGATGAATTTTTTTCAAACTACTTCTCTAAAACTTTCAGTGCCAGTCTAGTGCATCAATGTTCTTTTGATTACAACACTGAGACTAGACTATATAGATTCACACAAAACTTTTCTTTTTGATACCAGCTGTAATCTTTCTCTCTTGTCTGCACATAAATGTATGTACATAGACTGTGAAGTAAAGAATGGCAGATTATTTGAGAGATATTACTGTTTTGTTGTAGATTAGAGGTTGCTTGAAGGTATTTTTCCAACGTGGCCATGCTAGGGTGCAAAGTTCACATTGTTGTAGAAGATTTCAACATGTTTCAAGCAGTTCATCAGGCAAGAAAGGACATTTCTAACACACTGTATAAATCAGAGGTAGGCAAACTTGTTCATCAGAAGAGTCATTTGCAGAAAACCAAAAATACCAGCAAGCCGCAAAATCAGTCTGTAGTGTCAATACAAGTTCAGTAAAGAGAGCATTTTTCACATAAAATGAACTACATCAAATCACATAGACTCCTTGGCAACTAACCTTACAAATTCGTGTGAAGACACTGATAAATGAAACAAACATTAAATATGAGGTGACAACTCGCTATCAATTTGAGATATTTCTATTCAGCTGGAAGAGCCACACAAAACATGTCGGCAAGCTGCAGTTTGTCCACCATTGGTATAAATAATTTGGTGCATAACGATAATGTTCATGCTTCTGTGGTTGGCTCAGGAGGTAGCTGCTGTGTTGCTGATCATTGCAGAAATGTTGCAGGTAGTTAACGTTGTTTTGTTATTTTTACCTGGTCTTGTTTACATTGTGCTTTAGGCATCCAGCAAAAATACAAAAAAATCACAAAAATGGTCTGATACCTAGTGCATTTTTTCCTGGAAAAAGACCTGGTACTGAAAGTGTTAAGAATGTTCACAATCCTCTACATCTTTTAACTTGAGTAATTTTAAGCAGCTGCACTTCTATTTGTAGTGGAGTAGATTTTCACCCTTAGCAACAATACATCTAGTTTGAATAACTTGGATGGCTGTTCTACCACCACTGGCTCGAGCCCAATATGTAAATTTCTAGGAAATGAGTAGTAAACAAAAGCAGTCAACTGCAACTATAACAGATGGTTTCTATCAACAACCCAAGACTAAAATAACTACTGTTTGACTGGACAGAATTTCTGACCTCTCGGACCATCAGAAAAACTGAGAACTGATAAGCACTATGCAAGTGAGACTGTACATAAGACCACAAAAATTAATAAACTGAGTTCCAGAAGTGAAAAGTAATTTGAAGTTTCCTGTGACAGCAGCAGAAATTTACATTTTATTCTTCAACCAATTCTTGCATAGAACATGAGGAGTAGACATTCGAACAGAAAAATCACTTTCTTGCAAGCACAGTGCTAACTCCAAGCACATATGAGCATTGGACAGTACTCGTATGTGCAATGTAATTTATGCTCATCCAAAAGGCACAACTAAAATAACACAGCATTAACTGAAGCAGAACTGCAGCTTCTGCTGCTAGTGGGGACTACTTAAAAGATGTGCAATGCCGAACTTTTTTCTGATTCAACTTAGAATGCTTAGCTTTTTTCTTTTTTGGTTGCTTCCACATTAAGGTTGTTTAGGCCCAACTAGTCATTTGACGACTTTGGTTTTAAAGAACCAAAAGCATCCACAATGTTTTTAAAGGTCACGATCTTTTGAGAAATTGCCACTTTTCAAATGTAACCCATGTGATGCAACACCCAGATTGGGCTACACATTTGTTCATAAACCAATAAAAAGTATGACAGAGTTTCAGCACATTCACATTGTGATGCCAGAACAACAATATTACAGGAAGCAAGCATCACTACTTGGATTAAGCAACGTTGAAAGACCCATACATGTGTAGATACCAGTGATTAGAAAAGGTTGGAAAAATTGTACTCAGCAATTCCATAGGACATAAATCTTGCACTTTTTTCTCACAAATGGTAGTTTAGTTTAGAGGTATATGTCAAAGCATAGAAATTGCATCCTGAAAAACCAACTTCATTGTGTAGACAATGCAATTTTGTAAATGATTTTTTCACAATGCTGTTCTTTTTCAAAACAACTAGTCCTACTAGGTAACGTGCTTTGCCCTAAGATTTTTCATAAAATCTAAATCATTAGAATTAAAACAATGTAAAGGGAAATAACTTACCTGGCGATCATCTTGCACTTCCTCTACTATCCGCTTAGGCCTATTGTAAGAATCAGATAAGCCACGATCATACTGATCAACAGGCTCGTGATGGTAAGAATCATCATCACTGTGGTAGTAGTCATTGCGATCATCACGACCAAAAGGTGAACGTGAATCATGATATGAAGACTCCTGGTGTCGCTGTTGTCTTAAAGAACCCATAGGTTTGGGACCAGATCTGGGGCCAACAGCTGCACGGTCTGATGTATGCATCCTGGTTTGCTGAAGATGGTCAGCTGGTGAAGCACCTAACATTCCAGACCTCTGAAAACTAGGTTGCTTATCATGAAAACGACCTTCTTCCATGTATGAATCATGATCATCAGTGGGCTCTGAAGGGTCATACATTTTAGACTGATCATCACAAGAGTATCGATGTGACTGCTTCTTCAAGTTGCCTATAGCTCTAGCTATGTTGTCCACTGATAACTCGTTGTCAGGCAGCTGACTTAGTTTTTTCATGTCAGCCTGTGACAAACCAAGACTTTTCATGAGCTGGGTAACTTCTTCAGGCATTTGATGCATACGTGAATGCACATTGCTCTCGTTCCAAGAACTGGATCTTTCATCAGCATAAGAACTTTGGATCATAGCTCGAGGTGGAGGCCCAAGCAAGCTTTTGCCTTGGCCCCCTCCTCGGTGAATTGATCGGGAGGCTTGAGCACCTTGAGGTGTTGAGCTGCGTGGACCAGTTCCAAGAATAGAACGGGCACCAGTTGAAGGGCGTCGCTGACCATACCCTTGATTAGCAGCACCCCTAAATCGAGGTGAACCATATCGATCCATAGTTTTTTCAAAGCTGATTTTCTGTTAAAAATAAGTATTTGCAATAACTGTACACAATACTGAACATTTAGCATGTAGACAGCCAGCAGAAGAGGGTCATCTCTCCCAAAGTAAAGTTCTAGAATAATGCAAATCATCAGATATATCACCTTCAAAGAAAGCAGCGTTCCTGCCAGCTATAGGAGAAGCACAATGCACCAAAGAATGGCTATATGCCTAAGCACCCATGAAGCTCAAGAAAAGTAATTTTCAAGACAAGTTTTCAAGTCCTGTGTAAAATTAAAGAGTCACAGCATGTGGAATGACAAAATATGTGAAAGATCAGGTGAAAAGTGCAACAAAACTTTCTTATCCAGAGCAGTAACATTGTTCTTACTTGTAAGACTGAGGGTTATGCCAAGGAACAATTTTTTTAATTACAGGGAGATTATTGTGATTGTTTCTGGAAAGCTTATGTCCTTTTGATGTGCATGCTTAGTTACTCATATTTTAAGTAATATGTCATGCAATCAGATATATCCTAGCACAAGTTCCATTCCAGTTTTGCTCCAAAGGTGCTTCACTCAACAGCAGTACTGAAGGATTCACCCAGCAAGGTGATTGTCCCATGTTGGACTTCTCTTATTATGAGTTTGATGGTACGACTTTTATGGAGTTTTTTCAGCTGAGGTTGTGACTGAGTTAATGCCAAATGTCCGGAGGCAAAACAAACCAAAAACTTAACCACTGGGAGTAACTGTTGATGCAGAGAGTAAAGCAGTTTTTAACATAACTAAAAATGTAATTCCAGAAAACAAACATAAAGCCAATTTTTAAAGAAGTGGGCAAATATGAAGCGTATTTGGTAGGGCGCAATTAATAACAAGGAGTTATTAGGGTTTCTCTAAGGCCAAGAAGTGAAAAAGCTTCACAACACAGAAACTCAAATCAGTGTTATAAATCTATTCATTCTTGGTTATAAACACTGACTTTGCCCTGAGTTGCTCTGAGATGTGGAACCAATTGTTGCACAAAAAATGTTCAATATACTGTCAAAACAATATAATGTTATTAGAAATATGTCATTAACACCTTCGCTGCTGGTGTAGAAAATATTCGTACTTTGAGCTCCTGTATTAGCTGCTGTTTTCGCGCCACTTTGCAACTACACAACTCACCACGTGACCATGCGGAAGAGCTGTTTAAACCCTCAAAAGATGTGGCAAGTCTTGTAGATTGCAATTAAAAAAATTTTTTTTGGTTTTGGGTTAACACTTTGAGAGCTGGTGTACAATATATTTGTACCAGGAATTCACCCTAAAACTAGCAGTTGTCGGTTGCCTTACCAACGCCATAGTTTTGTGGTCATTTTGGCTCATGTTACTTGGCCTAGGGCCGATCCACTAGGCCAAAGTATTTTGCTGAAGTTTTCATTGGAAACTAGGCTTGAGTCCGAGTCTTTTGAGCCTTTGATTGATTTTCTAGCACTTCTGGTTCAAAAGTTATGATTTAACACTTTGGCACCCACGTAGTTTCAGGGATTTTCGGAAAAAACGCCTTCGTTTATCTCCACTCTTGTACGGGTTATGGACCTGGTCGAAGCGTCAAAAGACGTGGTAAATCTTCAAGTCTGCACTCAAAAAAATTTTTTGCTTGGGGGTGCGGGTTTTTTGTGAGTGACGTCATAAGTAGAGGACTTTTAGGCCACCTTGGCCCACTTTGCCTGGCCCTGGGCCCCAACCGTTAGGTGGTAGTATTTCGCTGAAGTTTTTACTAGAAACTAGGCTACAATCCAAGTCTTTTGATACTTTGGATGACCTGCTGGGGTTTCAGGTTCAAAAGTTATGATCTAAACTAGTAAAAATATTTGACTAATTAGCTATTCAATTAATTTGTTTATTTTAGATCATAACTTTTGAACCAGAAACGCTAGAAAGTCAATCAAAGGCTCAAAAGACTCGGACTCAAGCCTAGTTTCCAATGAAAACTTCAGCGAAACACTTTGGCCTAGCGGTTGGGCTCTAGGTCAGGCAACATGAGCCAAAATGACCCTAAAACTACTTCACTTATGACGTCACTCACAAAAAATCCGCAACCTCCAACCAAAAAATTTTTTCGAGTGCAATCTACTAGACTGGCCGATCCGTTTGAGCCCTTGAACAGCTCTCAAGCGCAATTGGCGGAGGAGCTAGGGCGTTGGTAAGGCAACCAAAAACTGCTGTTTTTTAGGCCGAAACCGAAGTACAAATATATCGTACGCTGGCTCTCAAAGTGTTAAAATAAACAAATTAATTAATTACCTAATTTACTAATTAATCAAATATTTTATTTACCTTAATCATAACTTTTGAACCTGAAACCCTAGCAAGTTATCCAAAGTATCAAAAGACTTCGGACTGTAGCCTAGTTTCCAATAAAAACTTCAGCAAAATACTACATCGAACGGTTTAGGCCCAGGGCCATGTGAAGTGGTCCAAGGTGGCCCTAAAAGTCTTCCACTTATGACGTCACTCACAAAAAATCCTCACACAAAAAAAACTTTTTTTCATTGTAAACTACAAGACTTGTCAAATCTTTTGAGCCTTTGAACAGCTCTTTACCGCTTTCAGTGCCAGAGTTACACTCGTACAAAGCTATGGGCAATCTGTTTTTTTTTTGTTTTTGGCGCAAAATCCTCGAAACTTATCGGACGCGAAAGTGATAAGTGGGATAGTTTTTTAGCCATTTTGCTCAGGTTACCTGGCCCTGGGCCCAACCGCAAGAGGAAATATTTCGCTTGAGTTTTTATTGGAAACTAGGCTAGAATCCTGAGTCTTTTGAACCTGTGATTAGCTTTCTGATGTTTCTGGTTCAAACATTATGGCCTGAAAACAACAAATTAATTATCTAATTAGTGGATTAATTCATTATTTTGTTAGTTTTTGGCCATAACTTTTCAACCCGAAACCCTAGGAAGTCAAAGGCTGAAAAGACTCAGATTTTAGCCTAATTTCTAATAAAAACTGGAGCAAAATACTTCGATCTAGTAGTTTGTGCCCAAGGCCAGGTAACCTTAGCCACAATGACCAAAAACCTAGCCCACTTACGACATCACTCACAAAAAACCCAAAACCAAATTTTTTTTCAGTCATGACTCGAAGACTTGCCAAGTCTTTTGAGGGTTTGAACAGCTCTCCAGCACAATTGCCTGGCGAGTTATGCAGTTGCTAAGACATGCTAGAAACCAAGGCTAATGCAAACTGTCTCAGCAGCGAAGTAATTAAAGCACAATATAACGTTCTAATCTGGATAGCTAGATTTACTTCTGTTGTCTTTTACATACAATAATTTATAGTGAATGCAGCTGAATTTAGTCCCAAATGATCTCATTGGCAGCTCTGAACATTATGAAGATTAACAATAGAGGTAAGTTATATTGTAATTGTAACAATTAACATATATATTGAAATTTTCTTTGTTAAACAATGCACAAAGTTCCTGTAGACTCTTATTGTGAACAATATAGCCAATGATATTGAAAACATTATTTTATTTAACATTTCAACTTAGTCGTAAACAAATAGTGTATTTTTCAGACCACAAGGAGCAGTATCAAAAATTGAATGCTAGCTGTTCTTTTTTCATACATAAGGCGCACTGGATCATAAGGTACATTAAACAAAGCAAAACTTAGATAAGTCCAACTGTATATTGAATTATTTCATAACTCCTGAGTGCCTGAGTCGCCACTAGGAGTTTAATCTGTCATTACATACAAGGGGTTTATTCTGTCACACATGCCTAATCCGCTAGACACGAATAGAATAAAATAAAAGCTGTGCACATGTTTGACTTGGTGTGCACCAATGTAGTCAAGAGCCTCACATGTGCTAGCTAGTAGCTATTCTTGGAACTACATATGCTGATGATCGCCATTGTTGTTGGTTTGTTACATAACACAACACCCTGTTTTTAAAGAAATCGTAACTAGCAATCAATAAAATAGCCCCACTACCGCATGCAATTGGTTCTAGATGAGAAAGCACAACCAGGTTCATACATTAGGCACACTGCATAATAAGGCGCACTTTCTGTTTTTGAGAAAATCAAAGTATTTTAAGTGTGGCTTGTGGTCTGAAAAATACGGTAATGATCTTGATGACAGCTTACAACAAAGGTGAAACATAGAATAAAATAATGTTTTCGATATCTGTAGCTACATTGTTCACAATAAAAATATTGAAATGTGATCTGTATCATTCCCATCCCGCTTAGTTGTGCTAAACAACAGAACCACATCTATGTTTTCAGCCATACTTACAATCACATAATTGTGACTGTATGTTAACAACAAAACATTGTGGCTTGGTAATACCATTCAGAATGTTAAGATGCTCTTAGATGTAAGTAATTACTTTTCTCTACAAGTCTCCCATTTACTTTATAACTTCAAATAGCAGTATATGGTAGAACTAGCACTTCAGGGATCACAATATCAGCAAAGTGAAGATTCAGAGCTAAGAAAACATAAATCATTATCTTTGATAAGGTGTTGAGTTTTTACTCTGGGATGCCAGAGTTTGTGAAAGATGACACTTGGTGTAGAAATGTTTCACAGCACATAGTCAACTCTTTGCTTCAGGAAACTTGGACCATTTGTTTGACATCCGTCATTGGCATATGTGTTGACTACAAAATTGTCTCCCAGTCTTACATCAACTGCTACATAAGACTAATTATTGACAAATATTTATACTTATCTAACCAAAACCATTTATTGCTTACAAAACAGTGACTGCAGATATTTGTTTAAATGTTTTATAGAAAACAAGAGGTAACAGTAACATTAAGTGGCTGAATTTAAAAGCCTCACAAACAATTGATCTCATCCAATACTTTTTAATAAAGCAACCCAACAGAAATAAAACAGAAAACTAACAATGAAGACAAAAATTTTAAAGCGTCATGAACTACTTAACGTAAAAAGAAAGAAAAAAATCACAACAATCTTTGGTGAACTATCCCAAAGTATTTGTACACGTAAACTGGGCATAGAAAAGTATAGGAAGGCTTAGCAGAATCAATCCCACAAGTGGTAATATGGTTACAAGTCAGCAAATGCTTTATAAGCTTGATGAGCATCAAAATTTAACACTACAGCCAGGGTTTTTTAAGGAAAATGTTAGGTATCCATTATGGACCTATAGGGACCTGATTTATCTGATTCTAGAGACCAAATGATAATTTCCTCTGATTCTATGGACCCGAATCAGGTCCCTAAAACACTTTAAAAACCTGCTACAGCCCACCACTACAAATAGTGTTGCATCCACTCAGTAAGCACAGCAATGAATGTGCAATGCACCACAAATGGGATGTGCACGAAGAATAGCACACATACGTAAGTGGTGCGAACAAGCAACAATAGTGATCTTTTTGGGTGATCTCTATTTTTGCTCACTGCCACAGTGTGAAGCTTTGCATGCTTGCTGCTCGAGCTATCTGATCACAACAAAACAGTGCTATGACCAAGATGTGAAAGTCATGGCAGATGCAATCTTCATAACTAGAATTTTCCCGCAGTGTATTTCATTGTAAAAAGAAGGGATATCGTTGCAAACACTGGTACATGTGGCATTGAATGCACGATGCACCATTAATAGTGCGCTGAAAACAGTATCAATATGTAAGTCGTGCATACAAGTAATAGAGTGGTTTCGTTGGGTGATCTCTATTGTTGCTTGCTTCTACAGTGTAATACTTGGCACCTTTGCTGCTGAGGTTTTCCAATCACAACACATGCAAGCATATTTAGATAGAAATTACACATACATACTTGTTTGTTCAAATGATTAAAAAGGCTATAATAACAAATGTAGATAATAAGAAAACAATCATCATAAAATGTTGCAAAGCACTTGAAAGCACGATAGACTACATTTTGTGAAACAACTGAAGAAGATTATAGATACAATTGCATGTATCAGCCAAACTGTCAATGACTATTTTCCTTACTACTTCATTTTTTAAGATAGCACAGATAGGCATGGCTTTGATCAAGGAAATGTAGACATAAATAAAACAAATGCACCAGAGCAGTTCACCCAGCATTTGTAAATTCAGATTGTTTTAGACCTGAAGCCAATTTTCTTGATAGTCCTTTCATACACCCAAATTGTCTTTGAACCAGCTTTCAGAGATGCCCCTAGGCCAGGGGTCTGTCTGAAAACATAGCTCAGCTCTCAGTGATCCATATTCTCCATGTCAAGACATGACTACAGTAAGCTCAGACAGTGGCACAATCATGCCAACTGGACTTTTGGATGGTCTTGTTTTGTCTATGTGTAAGCTCATGTAACTGGCAATAACTAATTTGCTATTCTGTGCTGCAGCATTCTAGATTAATGAACGAACCAGAGTAGTAAGTTTTTTTGGTTGGATAAAGAAGCTCATTGTTTACAGATTTTCGATTACACTGCAGCATGCTTGAACTCATGGCATTCAGTATATGTGATGCAATGTTGTTATGTCATTAGCGCTGTGTGCACAATTGTAGGAATAAGAAAAAAGAAGTTATTGTAGGAATAGGGAAAAAGAAGCGACTGAGTCTACCAACAAAAAAAGCAGTTTATTTCTGTTTCTATATATGTGTTGTTGCAAAAACATCCCACACGTAAGAAAAAAACAACATTTGGAAACCATACCACTGAAAATGTAGTTCAAACAACGCGTAAAAATGTTGTGCGTTTTTGAAAAACTCATAGATGGAGAAATAATATCACAGAACTGACAAATGAAAATCAAGGCAACCATACTGAAAGAAGCATGTTAAAGGCAGCAAAAAATGAATTTGGCCATGACTGCTGTAGTGATCCACCATAACCCAACAAAGGTGTTTTTAAATGCCACTGAATGATGGAGTTCACATTTAGCTTATTGTGTTTAGCAAGTCAATTAAAATAGCTGTTGCATGGTACTACAAATAGTTTAACGCAATGCACTTGGTAGAGAAACATAGTAGTGGTAGCAATACAACAGATAAAGTGCAAGTTGAAGGTTAGCAAATCTAAGGACCAGTGCTGCAGTTTTAACTTGCATCAGACATACTTTTTTGTTGAAGAAGTTAAAAATTTTGGCTATACATTGCAGACTACTTGTATTGGGAATCATTGTCTGCCTAACAAGTTGTTCCACCATCGTTCACAAAATGCATGATACCTCATTTCATGTTATGCCACTACATTACACTGCAATCTGAAATTCCACAGTGTTTTATCATGTTCCTTTCACAGGTTTAGCAATGGTACTAATTAAAGTAGGCTTGCAACATATTTGTTTTTTCAGGACTAAGATTGTTACTTGAGAACATGTTGGAAGTAAGTAAGTCATGAAAACAGGCGGTTTTAATGCAGTCATTACTTTATTACTGTAAAACAACACCGCAACATCCATATGAATATAAACCACAAAAATGGTACTTGAGCTTCACTTACCTTAAGGTTGAAACTTAAAAGCTGCAGTGGGTTTTATACCAGAATCTTCACGCTTGTTCCAAAAAATATCACCAATTGTAATAAGTTACAATAAGATCTTTCAAAAACACAAATAAAGAAATAAACTCAACATGGCTACATTGCACTTGCAAAACACCTACTCTTTTATCAAAAGTGTGTTGCAATAGACCTAAGTCGAAAGATGAGGATAGCATCAGATCGTTTATAGCACTATTTTCATAAGGTACTTGCTTTTGACTAGCCAGGGTCTTATAAAAACTGCTTGAGATTTGTGCTTCACACATGAAGTAGCATGACTCTGGGAAGCAAAGTGTAGATCAAACATTTTTATGCTCAAGCATCTATAGGAGATCAGAGGCTCTATTCAGCTGCCAATGACAGAATTCTTTTGTAATGACAGCTCAACACCTTCAGCGCCAGGTGGATTTAGCTGAAAATCCTGTATGTTCACGCCACTTTCTAATTCCATAATTTGCTAGTCGATTGTGCTAAAGAGCTGTTCAAACCCTCAAAAGAATCTTTTAGTTTGCAAGGAAAAAAAAAATTTGGTTTTGGGTTTCTTGTGGGTGACATCATAAGTAGGGTAGGTTTAAGTCTTTTTGGCCAAGGTTATTGAGGCTTAGGGCCGAAACTGCGCTAGGGAAGTGTTTCGCTAAAGTTTTTATTAAAAACTAGGCTAAAATCTGAGTCTTTTAAGCCTTTGATTAACTTTCTAAGGTTTCTTGTTCTAACGTTATGGCCAAAAAACTAAATTAAATATAATTACCCAAAAAGATCGAGTTATCCAAATTTTGGTTATTTTGCCTTAGAGATCTTCATTGGCTTTCTAGCGTTTGTGGTTCAAAAGTTATGGTCAAAAAAACACTAATCAATTGGCCAAATCAGTCAATTACTTTGTTGCTTTCAGACCACAAATCAATCCACAAATGCTACAAAGCTAATCAAGTGCTCTGAAGATGCAGATTTTGCCTAGCTCTTTTTCAAAGACACGAAAAACTACCCCTTGTGGTCGGGGCCCAGGGTCCAATGACATCGTCCAAAAAAAAACAAAGTAATCCCAATTACAACATCACCCACAAAAGAACTCAAATTCAAAACTTCCCAATTTTTTTAAATTGAAACTACAAGACTTTCCACATCTTTAGAAGGTTTAAACAACTCTCTAGCCCAGTGGTGCTCAGCCACATGTGGCCCACAAAGCCCTCTGAAGTGGCCCGCAAAGCAATTTTCATTGGAAAGAAAACTTAACACTTTAATCAGTTAAGAGAATTTTTTAGATAATTTTTATTGAGATTATTAATTCTTGTGGCACGCGAAGGGTTTCTGAAAGACAAATGTGGCCCACGAGCCAAAAAGTTTGAGCACGACTGCTCTAGCCTAATCGCCTGGCGAATTATGATGGTGCAAACCTGCACAAACTCTACAAGAAGTGGCACATGCGGGACTTAAAGGGCTAGACCAGTGGTTTTCAACCAACCCCCAAAAGGGTTGTGAACCATTTTTGGAAGGGTCGTGAGTAGATATTTTATGTACACAGCTGTATTACATTTGTTTATTTAAGTTTTAGATAGGGGTTGTTGGGTTATAATGGGTTGCGCTACAAAGAAGGTTGAAAACTACTGATCTAGACCACGGGTCAGGAACCTATGGCTTGCGAGCCAGATGTGGCTCTTTTGATGACGACATCTGGCTCGCTTGATACTTTCTTAACACTTTGGCGTCCGGCTGGTTTTGGAAATTTTCAGAAAAAAAACGCCTAAACGCATGTGGCTTCACACGGGAATATTTCCGTTTCTGTAAGCGTTACAGGCCTGGTCGAAGCG
>Ga0210059_1008138_pt1 | contig 16596 bp, 8 predicted proteins | sample Ectturendosymbi2_FD_188042 | JGI IMG/M metagenome (GOLD analysis project Ga0210059, IMG submission 188042) | Ecteinascidia turbinata endosymbiont from Florida, USA - Sample 2 (SPAdes) (version 2) | ecosystem: Host-associated > Tunicates > Ascidians > Unclassified | place: Key West, Florida...
TGTCTGTTAGTTTATTAGTGATCTGAGTGGAGTGCTCGTATTCCATTTTGGCAGTTTCCCGAGGATCTGTCAGACCTAGCCCACCATGCCTGAGAGGAAGAGCAAGTATTTATCTTTCGGCATCACTCACTTCTTGTCCTACAAGAGCAGGAATCAATTGATCTCTGATGGCATTTTCAAGTGGTTCAAATAAGTCACTCGCATCAGGCATTGTTCTTTGGAAAAGGGTCCATCTGGAAGATACACCTTTGGTGAATGCTGAGTATGCTGCTTGAGGGTCATCTTGTGCTTGTTTTGAGAGTGACTGAAGGTCTTTTACCCAACTCTCAACCTTGTTTTTAATGTATTGTTCCCTGAATGAATCTGTCCCAATTACTGATCCAAGGAGGCATTCACCTTGGTCTGTGATTTTGATTCCATCACCTTTGAAGATCTTTTGTGCGGCTTGCATTTGACTGCTATCTTTTATTAGGAGGATTGTCTTTGCAGGTTTAGGGCAGTACCCAAAGTCTGGTCCATGAGCCTGTAGGTATTCCCACCATTTTTTTACTCCTGCCAGTGATCCGACTGCAGAGCTATCATCTGCGTACCATACCTGTTTCACTTCATCATTTGCAGTTTCTTTGCTCAATGCTTGTATCAGTGATCGTTTGGATAGGGCATACATTGCCATAGCTGCATTGTCTCCTTGCGTCACACCCTCCTGTGACATATTTTTATCTCCATTTTGAAAATGATGTTTTAAAATTGAAAAGTACCCGTTACTATTACTATCAAATTCAAGGACAGCTGGCTTTGAGTGGACTGCAACGGTGTGATTTTTGTTGTGTTGACTTCAAAGTCATTGTTTCATTTTGACATCATGCTTTGGTTGTAAAACATGCTGCCTGCTCTTTCAACCTTTCATTTTTATTATGCACTCCATTCTTTGTTGAGATAAATGAACAATGTGGAAAGCAGCAAATAAACACATTAGTCATGGAATGCTATATTGGTGATTTTCAGTTTGATTTGATGATGTGTGACAGTTATTATTAAAGATTTCAGTGTTTTTTCTGTTCAAATCTAGTTTCAGGCCTCTACTTCTTGCCAGTATTCATAGCCGTTTACATCTTAGGTCTAGAGTAATCTTACACTTGTTGGTGAAGAGGTAATGCAGTGTTTCAGATTGGTTGCATTAATCAAGCAGTGACAACATTGTTTTATTGGTAACATGACTAAGAGTTACAGCTATAGCACCCATTTCGTTGGGTGGCTAATAATATCTTCATCAGTGAAATGCTTGTAACATATGCATGAATAGGACACAAGAGTAAAATGTTTTCTTTTTGTCTGACTTTACCAAACCCACAATTATAAACAAGATGCATTATTAAAATAGCAAAGTCACTTACATTTCACTACGTTATACATTCATTCATTTAGATATAGGCTTCAACATTTAAAGATGGATTTTGGTTGCATCATTCATTAATACTGAACATACTGCACCCAGAACAACCATATAGTAGTTGGGATATGCAACTGGCAATGGTGCCTTTTTGAAGTAACTTTTCAAAAACATAGATGTTAAAAAAACATTTTTCTCCTTAGGAAGATGGTGCCTCAGGTTGGAATCCCATAGGTCAAACTAATAGACTGTAAAATTTCTTATGTTTCCTTTATCCAAAGTATAGTATACAGCTGGAGAGTCTTAGGATAACAGCAGTGGAAAACATAACAGTGTGTGGCTTTTGCTGTACGGGGAAAAATCGTAATGTCCAAGGTGTCTAAAGCAACACAAAAGACTACTCAACTAAAGTATTGGAAAAATGATTGTAATAGGTATACATACCTAACTGCTATTGCTAATTGATACTATCAAATTAACTTACCTTTCTACGGTGCTCATCTTCTAAATATTTACATAATCATACTCCATGTGTTCAAAAACAACACAGTATTTTACTAAATTAATTGCTTGCAATCTCTTCCTGTAAATATTTACCTGAGGTTGACAAATATGCAAGTAATGCCCAGATTCTTTTGTAAGCTGTATCTTGACAAGGCAGGCTTAATGTTGCAATTCATATAATTGTAAACATAGCAGTGGCTACTCTTTCACAACAGGCGTTGATTTAGCCAAATTTCTAAACACGTTGACATAGGCCTTGACTCTAGAACTCTAGGGTTTTCAAAATTGGCATTAGGCTGCTCGCTACTAAGGGCACTACATTCACTGAATCCTATAAAGCTGGAATAGTGAGGAAAGGAAAAAATCGCTGTAAACAGGTTTCATACAAAGTGTTCCACGTAAACAGGTTTCATACAGAGTGTTCCACTGTTCCATGTAAACAGGTTTCATACAAAGTGTTCCACGGGACATTAGTGTCTCACATAGGCTGGTCCCAGCAACTGAAAGCAACCAGCAACCTGCCATCATTGCTTGGTTTTGCTCCAGAAAGGTACGGGACTCTATATTTAGCCAACGACATCGGCTACACCAGGCCTGCACAACATACGGCCCGCGGGCCACATGCGGCCCGTGAGAACTCAGTTGCAGAAAATGTTGCAAAAGCCCGACTTTGGATAATTGCTTGTCCTTTCAGAATTTCTTCCACACTATGACGAAATAGACTTTTGCGCCCCGCGGCGAGTTTATGTTGATCAATTTGGCCCTTCGAGCTTTCTGAGTTGTGCAGGCCTGATCAACACAGTTGCGCAGGGAGTGCTGGGTTGCAATCGGTCTCTCTTGGTGGAACAGGTGCTCAGATCCGCAAGGATCTGGGCGTGGCAGAGAAAGTATAAACCCAGCTTAAATGAAACTATGCCCAGGTTGTCATAACCCTTTCGCATCTGGCAAGCTCTACAAATGTTTGCAGCGGTTGTTGAATGAGGATGAGTCATCCAATGCAGCCATCATATCGTTGGAATGGAGAGGCTGAAAGCTCCTGGGGTCGGGTATTATGAAAGCCCCGTGTTCGAACTTCACCCACCACCAGAAGTGAGCCGCTGAGTCTAACGCGCTGTCGCTGCTCCTGAAAAACAAAAGAACACCAGCAGCGACACAGAAAAAGCAAATCACACACACACAAAGAAAGAATAGTTCAAGTGTAAAAATTACGGGAATATGTACAAGAGGAAAAATTAGGTTTGCTGTCAAGAGAGGACCGGGGGCAAATTTGGAGTGCGAAGCATCAACACCATTTACTTAAGCTTGATACGTGGCGATTAGGTTGTCTCTATAACATTTTTTGAATGTAAATGAGGAAAGCTCATACAAGGTAGGATCAATACAGTCCCAGATTTTGGGGCCAAGGTGTTTTAAAGATCATTTTCCCGTATTTATTTTATGGTGCTTGCCACAAGAACGCTCCACGTGTAACACTACGGGTTGCATAGGAATGTATTTGATTCAAGGGAGTAAAGAGTTGTTTAAAATTGTCAGGTGGGTTGCCGGCGTTCATTTTATGCATAATCTTACCTATCTCCAGTTTATATATGTCATCCACTTTAAGGAGGTTAAGATACTTGTAGAGTGGGTCTAACTTGGATCTAAAGGAACTATAAGTCATAGCTCTTATTATTTTGTTGTGCAATATGTTCAACCGTCAAAGACTTGTCTTACCGACGCCACCCCAAGCTCCTATTGCATATTGCAAATGACTATAGACGATGCTAAAATACAGGTATTTAAGTGCTCTTTCGTTAAGATAGTGTATAATTCTATAGAAAATTCCAACACTGCGCGAAATAGTTCTCTCAAGGTTGGTAATGTTGTCTGACCAAGTAAGTTTGTCATCAATGTACACCCCCAGGTATTTAATGGAGTTTGTTTGGGATATGGTATTTTCATTAATTTTTACAGTAAAGTTATGAAGTCGCTTGCCTCTGTGACCTACGAGCATGTAAGAAGTTTTTGAATAATTTGGAGGCAAATTGTTGAAACGCATCCATTCATCTACTTTCTGTATCTTAGTATTAACTAATTTTTGCAATTCTATACATTTTGCGCTTGAAATAGACAAAACAGTATCATCAGCAAAAACAGTAGAGTTGAATGCAGATGCTTTTGGTAAATCGTTTACATATAGAGCAAAAAGCAAGGGTCCAAGTGATGACCCCTGAGGTATCCCCTGGCTTATTTCAAGAACAGATGATCTGTAGTCCCCAACTACGATGTACTGCTAACTTCCCTGTAAGCAACTTGCCAATAGTTTAAGGGGTAAGCCTCTAATCCCATAAAATGTATCCAGTTTCCACAACAGTATATCATGATCTATGGTATCAAATGCTTTTGATAAATCACAGAAAACAGCACAGGTTGTGAGACCATCTTTAGCACTCTGCAGTAGGTTTTCATGCATGTCATATACTGCCCAAGAAGTAGACATCCCACTTCTAAAGCCATACTGATCTGTGGAAAACATTTTGTTCTGTTCTATATAGGAGTACAAGTGATTATAAGATAAGTTTTTCAAAAATTTATTAATTGGTCAGAGTAGGGATATTGGTCTGTAATTCGTACATACATCTTTTTGACCACCTTTATGAATCGGCACAACCTCCGCACACTTCAGGCTTTGAAGGTATATTCCCCCCTTTATGCAGAGGTTAAATATTTGCTCTAGAAAGGGTGATAAGACATTCTTGCACAGCTTTAGAATATGAATTGGTATATCATTTTGCCTCGTGCTTTTAGATTCTATTAAGCTATTGATTACAGCAATAACCTCTTCAGTAAAAGTCTCATGCAACACAAATGACTGTTCAGGTCCACTGCATACTAAGGGTAAGAACTGATGTTAGGAGAAGGAATTGTGCTTGCTAGCTTTTTTCCAATTGAGACAAAATAATTTTTGAATATACTGGCCATTGTTTCATGGTTGCAAGTAATAGGTTAGGTTTACAGTGTCAAAGAGTTTTTCTGGAAGGGATAGTTCTTTTGCTTTTGAGCCTAATAGATTATTAATTAATTCCACATTTTCTTAGAGTCATTTCCACAAGACAAAATCTGTAGTTGATAATAGTTTCTTTTGCTTTCCTCCAATAAATGAGTTACTTTGTTTCTATACTTCTTATATTTCTCATGGGCGTTTTGGTTTTTGAATCGAGAACGTACCAGAGCACTATACAACTTGTTTTTGGTTTTTATTGATCTGAGAAGGCCTGTGGCCCGCAGGCCGTATGTTGTGCAGGCCTGGTTTAGGGTATAGATTAGGAGTTAAGTTTTAGGATTACATTCGTTTTGGGGTTATGTTTAGGGGTTGGGTTTAGGGGTTCACTTCAGGAATTAAGTTAGTGAAGTGGCAGTGTTAGCAAAATCGGGCAGCATGAGGTTTGGGTGAAGGTTAGGGAAGGTTAGGGTCATGGGCATTGGAAGGGGTCTTGGATTTTTTAAGTTTCAGCAAACAAAGGTTGTTTTCTTAGTTTCCAGGTCTAAAAACAAATTTTACCATTGTTATGTCCCCAAAAATTTTTTCAAAAATTCCCTTAGGAAAAAATCCTTGTGACGCCCAGGGTTAGGTTTTAAGTTTAAGGCTTACCTTTTGCATTTAGTATGTTTCAACCTACTGCATTCTCATCATCCATTACTGTCACATTACAGGAGATGGTTGAATAAGGTTATAAATTTAAAGATCCATTGATGGTTCTGTAGCCACTGCCTAAAAATTTGTAATTTTATCCATAACTTTTTTAAAAAACAGCTATTTTGGCCATTTTTTATGAGGATTTTGGCCATAAGCTATGGAAAATATCTGCCAACCTTGCTGAAGCATGTGCATCATACTGTTTCTCAGAAAGTCTGTGTCGTAGGCTATTATGTAAACAAGGCTACCCTAATGTTTCCAGTTTTTTAGAAGTTCTTTCATTTAGTATTGAAAAAGTATGGAAAAAAGTTTTTGAAAACATGTGGGAACCCTGTAACTTACGTATAGTTTGTTGACATTTTCCCCTATGCAGGCTAATATTAATGATGCAAAATTTGCAGGTAAACCTTTTGTGACAACAAAAACCAAAGCTTACTAAAACTAGCTTGCTTGTCTTAGGTAAACCCATACTGTTATTTTCTTGAATTTTTCAGTGGTCATTGGAGAGTTGCATTCAGAAATAACGATCTTTGCTAGAAAGCACTGATTTATATTTCCACTAATTTTGTAAATATTCGCCAACAACAGCTTTTATGCATGTATTTATGTCTGTGCATTGTATTGAAGTCCACCAACATGCTTTGTCCATTTTCCAAGTTGGTGTTCAACTAAAGTTTTACCTCGCTCATACATAAAAAAAAAGTGTAAGCTGCCTTTCATTGTGAGCTGCATGAAATGATAAAAAACACATCAGCTGAGGCTTGCAATCAAATAAACATGGTATTTACATTCTTTCATGAGAAGTGTCTAGTTTGCTGGCTACATGTCACTTTCATGTCAAGTGATCTAGAAAAAGGACAAAATGCAACCTATCATCCCAGATGTTGATAAAATTTAGTAGGCTTGCAGATCTATCTCATAGTCATAAAGAAAAAATTTTTTGTAAATCAGACATCTGTAGCCAAAATTACAAGCTATTAAAGTTTGCTTGCTTTTGTGCATACTCGAGTAGAACATGATAGATTCTATTTGCATTACTTTGAAATCTTGACTGTTTCTGAACAAATTAGTACAAGTGCCATTAGAGCTCGACCGATAAGTCTTTTTTTGACCGATACCAATGTTTTTCATTTTTCATTGCTGATATCCGATGCCGATACCAACATTTTTGCATTATCTAACTATAGCTGAAAGGCATTACAGTGCATTTTTTCTTCACGCCACATAAACAAAAAAATAATTACATATTCACAAGTTGCAATTATGAAAAAGCAGCTTGTGATTGTGATAAGTTAAGAACAAGCAGTGTCTATTTTGCTTTGAGGCAAAATATACATTCCTGGAGCTATTTTGCCATCAGCTGAACATGATTGGCTGAACTGGTCACATGACAAGTTTGGACAGGATGACTGTCTCAGTTGACTGTGACATCTGTAAATGGCTCAGTCTTATTGACAAGTAATGTCATGGTTTCAGTGCTGGCAAGCTGTTAGCAGCTTCTTGTTTGCATGTGTGAACTGTAGGCTAAACATAAACCCTTGTCTCTTTGTGTATTGTACTTGTCACATGACAACTTCAACCAACTGTGTTAGACTAAAGGTCAATTGCACTCTATAGGATGGTTTCATCCGTCGTGCCTACTGCAGTCAATAGCAATTTCTTGGACTCATAGTAGTCTAACTCTAAATCAACAAATGTACAAATAGGCAAACATGTATTGCATATCAAGTAGGCCTACTCCCTGTGTAGGCATCTGTGCCTACGGTCATGAGTAACTGTAAATATAGTAAAAAACAATCCGCAATGCATTGAAACCATCACTTCAATGCAATGAAGAACCATACAACATCGAATTTTGCACAAACCTGGGTCACTGCTCATTGTGACATAGCCACACACAAAACATCCGCACGCCCCAAGCAAAAAATGTTTTTTCGAGTGCAATCTACTAGACTGGCCGATCCGTTTGAGCCACTGTACAGCTCTCTAGCGCAATCGGCGGAGGAGCTAGGGCATTGGTAAGACAACCGAAAATTGCTGTGCTTTAGGCCGAAATTGAAGTGTGAATATACCGTAGGTCGACTCTCAACGTGTTAAAATTCTACTGAATTTTTAACACTTTGGCACCCAGGTGGTTTCAGCGATTTTCGCAAAAAACAGCAGTTTTCGGTTGCCTTACCAACGCCCTACCTCCTCCGCCGATTGTGCTAGAGAGCTGTTCAACGGCTCAAACGGATCGGCCAGTCTAGTAGATCGCACTCGAAAAAACATTTTTTGCTTGGGGCGTGTGGATTTTTTGTGAGTGACATCATAAGTGGAGGACCTTTGGGCCACCTTGGCCTACTTTGCCTGGCCCTGGGCGCCAACCGGTAGGTGGTAGTATTTTGCTGAAGTTTTTACTGGAAACTAGGCTACAATATGAGTCTTTTGGTACTTTGGATGACCTGCTGGGGTTTCAGGTTCAAAAGTTGTGATGTAAGTTAGTAAAAATAATTGACGAATTAGCTAATCAGTTAATTAATTAATTTGTTTATTTTGGATCATACCTTTTGAACCAGAAACGCTAGAAAGTCGATCAAAGGCTCAAAAGACTTGGACTTGAGCCTAGTTTCCAATGAAAACTTTAGCGAGACACTTTGGCCTAGCGGTAGGGCCCTAGGCCAGGCAACATGAGCCAAAATGACCCTAAAACTGCTTCACTTATGACGTCAGTCACAAAAAATCCGCACCCCCCAACCAAAAAATTATTTTTCGCGTGCAATCTACTAGACTGGCCAATCCGTTTGAGCTTCTTGAACAGCACTCTAGCGCAATCGGCAGAGGAGCTAGGGCGTTGGTAAGGCAACCAAAAACTGCTGTTTTTTAGGCCGAAATCCAAGTACGAATATATCGTAGACCGGTTCTCAAAGTGTTAATAGAACTTTTGGAATCTTGAAACTATAAAGGTATACTCCATTTCCGTGTCTCAAATTAAATTTGTTGCAAATGTACAATAAATATACCCTGCAGATAGGCAAATGTACCCCTGGGGGTACATGCACCCCAGGTTGGAAACCTCTGCTATACATTATTAGTGTAGAAGGCCAAAGTTCTAATGACGAAACAAGTTGAAACCATTTGAAGTTTTATCAATCATAGCAACTGTGAGGTCACACAGAAAAGGACTTTTCGGTCTGGCCGTTTCGGTCTGAGCTGTTTCGGTCAAGGGACATTTCAGTCACGGCATTTCTGTACATAAACAACTTTAACATTCCTTTAATTAAATGATTGTATAGGTAGGCAAAATGTCACTCTAGCTGGTGTTATACCAACTCCCTTTGAGGAGTCATGATTGCAATTAAATCTGCAATTGTGACTTTGAAGAATTTGTATTAATTGCAAAATGTCGATAATGATTTAATTTGCTTGCTAATGATAATGTAAATGATATATGTTGATGCTGATTAACTGTTGGATCTTGGACCATGTTTGTAGTTTTTTTTAATAAAACTTCTTGTTGATTTAAGTATGTTTGCATTAAAATGTGAACATGCAAAATTTCTGCAAGATTTCATAGTCTGACCGAAATGTCCCCAGACCAAAACGGCCCAGACCGAATCAGCCAGACCGAAAAGTCGCTTACCCGAAATCACTGATTCTATGTCATTCAACTGCAGAAATGACATGTGGACTAAAATCACTAACCCTTGCAGATTCAAAAGTCATAGCTATTAGAATGCCATTAGTCTAAGTATAGATTCGCATAAAGTAAAAAGTGCATTTAAATTCCATCAAATATGAAGGCTGTTGACTGTAAACATAGTTATAGAACATATTTGTGATTCATGAAACAGATACATTATTACTGTATCGTAGGTCTTTAACATTTTATGCATGTGTACCATGAATTTCAATGAAATTACTAAACTGGCAGTTTCAGTGTTGGGATTTTAATAAATATTTCAATTTGTTCACCGGTACTGGTGTTATGAGCTTACTTGCATTGAGGAATTTTGCATAAGCGCAAAAAAGTTTGAATAAAAGTTGAGCTATTTCTGGTCGGGGTTGATTGATTTAAATTATTTCATTTAAATTATTTCATTTGAATCATTGATAAAATCAATAAAAACAAGCAAAAAATCATATGCAGTTTTAAAGCTTTGTGTGATTTTTGTGACAACACATTTAATTAGTATTTTAATCGGTTTCACTTATTATTAAAGAAGGCAGAGAATTCTTATAACAACACAAGATATAAAAGCAATTTAGGTTTTTATCAATCATAGCAACTGCTGCTGTACTAGAAGAAACAGCAAAAAAAGTTATATTAAAACAAACTCTTTAATCAAAATTAAAAACTACTACTTGTTTGGCGGCCACCCTCTACACAGCAAATAAAAAAAATCTGATTTAAATCAAAAAAATCTGATTTTTTTGTAAAAATCATGATTTTTATCAACCCTGATGCCGATACATTGGTCGAAGTGCCATACTTTTAAATTTTGGCTCTACGTGCCATACTTCAATTTTGGCTCTACGTGCCATACTTCAATTTTAAAGTACACATAAATCTTAAGCTACTTCTTAAACACTAACACTACCAATATCATGTTTGTTGACCTTTGAACCCAGGCTAATTGAAAACAACTTTTATGATCACTAATATGTGATACCATTTTAATGGCTAATATCTCAATGTGCCCAATAGGTACGATGATATGTGCTATATCATTCGAAAAGTCACTTTTAAGGACTTGTCAAATCGTGGTTTATGGAATATTTGGAAAGAATGCAAACAAATTTTTGTTGTGTGCAATTGGTTCAAATCATCAAATGCAAATTTACAGTTACTAGTTGCTCTACATTTTTGTGAGCAATATTGCTAAATTGGTAATGAATGTATTTTTATATTCTTGGGGCTTTCAAGCACATAAAACATCTTTTGAGTTGTTTCTTAAGGCCAAGAGAGGCAGTTAGGAGTCCTGCCTTCTGCCTACGCACAAAAAATATTAAAAATCGGTGCAAGTCTTGCCTTGTGCCCATACAAAAATATTTAGGTCATATGAAACAATCATATCAATCAATGATGTAAATTCATAGTTTTGATGCAAGGTCTACTCTTCCACACCTGGCTACAACTTGATTCATTGCATGGTTAAGATTAATCACCATGCACAGAAAGCATGCTCAGAATTCCCTTATATAATAATAGGGTGAAAATGTACTAATAGATGATCTCTGTAGTATGGCAGGATTTGTATGTATTTTCTAGACTAACTTTGACACTATATTCGCTATATTGGCAGGCCAAGCTTTTTCCAGGTATATTTTTGCCTTGTAGCTATGAAACAAAAAAAAACATAATTAATATAAATAATTAGGATTACAGTAAGAAAATATGATTTTTCCACAACTTCCTTGTGATGCCAATGTGCAAACTATGGCCTGAGCAATAAATTTCTGATGGTTTATTATTCCAAATTGTAGTGGTTTGCTTTTGCATTTTTTTGTTTCGTCTTTTTTATGTGAAGTTGATATTGCTTTGAGAAATGTTATTTAATGACATGTGCTTGTATTGTAAAAATATTGTAAAAACATTAAAATTAAAGATATGAATAGGTTGCTGTGTCGTCTCGTTGCATCCAGCTTAATTGTGCTGCATATACAGAGATGTGCTGCATTATTTTGAACAGAGCATTTTTACTCAGATGTTCAGATGGTTTGTATCTACACTTATGATTTTAGTAGTTTTTTCTAATTGTTTTGCAGTGGGCTGTTGGTACTAGTAGTCTACTTAGGCTAGGCATGTTGGAAGACATTTTTGTGGCTAGTTTTGTCTTAATTGTTAGTATTATTACAGTGGGAACATTTATTCTGATCCTGTGGTATTGTGTGTGGAAGCTGTTTTTGTCAAGAATTCGATTTATTCGAGAGCTGACACAAGGCCAATCACAGACTAATCTTAAAAGGTCTGGTTTTGACTCGGCGAAAGTTCATAATCAGTAATTTGCAGCATACAAGTTTAAGAAGTAAAAAAGTCCAAGGTGAATGAAGTGATTTTAGTTGCTGGGAAGAGTTATGAAGCCTACCAGTGCAACTGCACTAAAGTGCATTATAACAAGTGCTTTATCCCTTGCATTCTTTGGACTAGGATTAGCTATTGCTATGCCTGGCCCAACATTGCCTACTTTGGCATACAACATTGGTGTTACAATTCAAGACATTTCATTTGTAATACCAGCAAGGGCTATTGGATATCTAGTTGGATCATTTGCTAGTGGATTTATTCTTGAAAAAGTTAACCAACGCTTTGTCATGTTTATTTGCCTTTTGAGTACCTCAGTTGGGCTATTACTTATACCAAGAATGCAACTTGTTATACTTTTGGCAGTTGTGATGTCCACGATTGGTTTAACTATGGGAGTTTTAGATACTGGAGGTAATGTTATGTGCTTACAAGTGTGGGGTAAAAAGTCAGAGCCATACATGCAAGTATTGCATTTTTGCTTTGCTTTTGGTGCAACTATTGGTCCTTTAGTTGCACAGCCTTTTATTATGGAGGCAGGAACAGTGAACACATCATTGCATGCATCCCTCAATGTATCAAACTCTGTTTCTGAATCTAATGTGAAAAGGTTCACTGGAGTTACATGGGCTTTTGTTATCTGTTCCTGCATTACGTTTCTTGTGTCACTGCTGTTTCTTGGATTATCCTTCCTGAAAAATAAAACAGTTACCTCACAAAGTGATACAACTGCAAATGAGGGTAGGGTATTCAGAATGAAAATGATCTGTCTTCTCTTTTTCTTCTTCATGATTTATGTTGGTATGGAGGTAGCATTTGGCTTGTACATCTACACATTTGCCATTAATTACTCCACAGCCTGGACAAAAGATCTGGCTACAACTTTAAACACAGTATTTTGGGGTACTTTTGCTGCTGGAAGATTTGGTTGCATTTTTGTTACACGGTGTTTAAGACCTAATACAATCTTGAGGTGTGATTTGATAGGCACTTTGATATCTGTGGTTCTTCTGATTTGTTATCCATTGTTTGATCAGTCAGCAAGTTTCCTACTGTGGGGTGCAGTTTCATTGTATGGATTATCAATTGCAAGTATATTTCCTACAGGGATATCTTGGGCTGAACAGTACATCACTGTCAATGGTGCAGCAGCAGGTACTTTAGTTGTTGGGGGAGCTCTTGGCGAAATGATTCTTCCCCTTCTGGTGGGACAGTTTATCACCAAAAACCCAATGACTCTTATGTACTTCACTGGAGGATGCATGTTTGTCACATCAGCTTTGTATGTGATACTGCAGGTTGTGGCTTCCTCAAAAGGCAAGCGGCAACAACAGGTTAGCACATCCAGTGAAAGTGGTGCCAGACATGAGACTGTAAACCTACTTGAAATGAATGATATAGAAAATGCTTCTGTGCAAGCATGACCGTTCATGCATTTTTTTCAGAAGTTGGTGTCTCGATGTTTCGTGAAAATGTTTTTTTGTTAATCGTTTTAGTTTAATAGACCATGTAATATTTTATGTTCAGCTGATTACTATGCTTGGAATAAGATGGTGTTTTGAAGAAAACCAATATAAACTAGGAGTATAAAACCTTAAGAAATACTGTACAAGTTAAAGTATTATTTGATTTTTAATGAAAAAGAACAGTGCTAATTTTGGATAACACAAAATATAAAAACTCCAAGGTATAATGTGTAATATAGTCATATATATTCTACCAATATTTAATTTATATTGTAGATTTTAAGGTGTTGATTATACTAAAGTTAAAGCAAACTGAAATAAAGTTAATCTGATACAGTACATCAGGGGTGGCCAACTTGTCTTTGACTGGGATTGACTAGAAAATTTCTTGATAACTCGTGATCGACTACTGGTCAGTAACAAAGTCACGAAGAAAATGTCACAAAACGCAATAAAAAAGAATATTGGTTGATGAATTTTCCTTTCAAGTATCTTGTTAATTCAAGGCAAAATCAGGCACGATCGACCAACCGACACTCGGCAATCGACCTGTTGCCACCCCTGCAGTACATGAATGTTTGATTTCGTTCTGCAAATATTTTTGTCAAATCTTTCTGTTGTGAAGCTGATAGACAATTAGTAAATATTGTACCCAGAAACTAGGCAAAGATTAAGATATTAATAATATGCTTATTCGCTGCATTTGCTGAAGTTGCCTGAGTAGCAGTTTCTGTAAGTGAGAACATATTCTATCATGAACAATAATTGATGGTTCTAGCATCAGGCCTACCAAATAAATTATATTAATTAGTTTCCTTCCACAGTACACTTGTAATGTACCTATTTGAGTGAATGATGTTTTCTTTTACTGAGTACTCCACAAAACATTTCATGTATCCTGAAGCGTGGCTGTTCACGTATGACAATTTCAATTGTTATTTAAATTAATTTTTTTTCTTTTGATACAAATTCATACCTTTTAGAAATGCAATACTAAAAGTTTTGAATATTTAAGCAATGAGCACATATTTTTACTTTAGCTTGGAAGCTGATTATTGTTGTCATTCATGCAAGTGGTTGGATATTGTATTTATAAGATGTCATGATTCAGCAAACTATTAAAGCTAAGATTAGTTCTGTCATTTTTTTTGCAAAAAAAATCTGTTATGTATGTTTTGTTACTCAAACAATTTGCTTTCATGTTTGGAAACAAAGTTAATTATGAGATCCTGTGTAAAGTCGTAAAATGTAAGGTAAAACTGGTTCAATGGATCTCATGGGTTCTGTGATAAGGTTGATGCATTTATCTGACAGGCACAAGTAATACTGCTGAAGTCCCTTGTCAATTTACTTTTTTGCTGTTTAGTTGCAGAAATCTTGAAATACTTAACCCTTTAATGACCGCGCGAGCCACTATAATGGCTCTAAAACCTTTGTCCAGCCATAACTCGCGAACGTGATAAGCTAGAACGTCAGTGAAAATATGCTCGGTTTCAGAACAAAGCAACGCATCTTTTGAGGTATGCCACGCGGGTGTATGACGTCACTGTCACGTTTTTTTAGGGAAAAACCCGATTAGGGCTACAACCAGCAACTAGAGTGGTATTTTTCAAAAGGCTATGCAACGACAACCGTGCACGTTGGAAAAAAAGTTTCTTCACAAAAAATGCCAGTCATGACCCCTACTTTGCGAAAAAAATTCCAAACATTTTTTTGATCCCTTTTGGGGGGTGCTATGGGTAAAAAAAGTCCAAAAAATGGGGGTGTTTTTTGTCGTTTTTGTCTTTGAGTGTCCGCTGGTGTCTATCCACAGTAGGGAGAGGTCTGAAAATCACAGATAAGTTCCACACACATGTCCTACAACATCTTGCCAAGTTTCAAGAAAAAATTTCAAGGCAAAAAAAGTTGTGAATTTTTTTCAAATGTACTAGCAGGTAAAAAATAAGCAACTTTTATGGTCACGCAGCACTATTGTTTGAACACCTGTACACCTCAAATCACTTGAGATAGAAAAAAAGTTTCTACAGATGAAATGTCGGTGACATACTGAACTTCAATATGAAAAACAAAAATTTGGGTCAAATATGTTATTTGGGGCTCTAGGGGGTGCAAACTTCCAAATTAGGGGGGTAATTTGTCGATATTCGTCTTTGGGAGTCCACTGCTCCCCATCCAGAAACGGGATCGGTCTGAAACTTTCATAGAAGGTTCACACACTTGTCTTGCAGCAGCCTGCCAAGTTTCAGGAAGAAATATCCAGCCGAAAAAAATTAATGAATTTTTGTTCAAATGTATTCACAGGCTAAAATACGTAAGTTTATTGTTATACATCAGTGATGTTTGCGCTCCGTGCACCTCTAACCAGTGATCATAGAAAGAGAATCTGTGTAGACGAAGCATACCTTACATGAAGAAGTTCCAAAAAAACAATTTGGGCCATTTTGCCCATATGGGGCCCTGGGGGGAACGATTGTAAATGTTAGGGGCAATTCGCTAAAACCAAAAGTTTTCATGGGATAATTCAGGCTGAAACATCAATAGGTTTACACCCTAAATTCATGTTTGCATTTACAAGCCCATTCAGATTTAATTTTGGAAACAATGAAACATGAACAAGGCTATAGCTGTTGGCCGTAGTCACATTTTTATTTTTTGAAAGCGTCCGGTCGGGCGTACTGCGCTGCGGTCACTGCGAGAAATAGACAATAATGAGCAAGGATTACACTTGGCTCCCTGCATTCATCAAGCAGCCTGGGTACAATGGACAGAAAGGCATGGCTAATGCTGAACCACATAAATTTGTAGAACTTTTTTTACATGAATAATTTTGGCAGCTTCTAACTGTCGAAACAAATCGGTACATAGCTCTCAACAAAGTTTTATGCACAGGAAAATACAGTTACAGGCTTTGGATGATGTTACTATGTCTGAAATGAAAAAGTTTTTTGCTATATATTTTGCAGTGGGCATTGTGCCTCATTGCAATGTCAAAGACTATTGGCAGGCGAAGAATGTCTCTTTGCCTGCCTGAAATTAAAAAGTTTTTTGCTATATATTTGGCAATGGGCATTGTGCCTCAGTGCAAGCTCAAAGACTATAGCTTCGAGTGCTTCAAACAAGCCGATGTTTACTCTTTCGGCCTTTTCCTGTGGGAACTCGCCAATAGATGCATGTCCGGAGGTAGCGAAAGGAAACACAGTCGCATGTTGTTACAGTTAAAAAGTTTTTGCTATATATCAGTTAAAAAGTTTTTGCTATATATTGGGCATTGTGCCTCAGAGACTATGGGTGGGTCCATATGAAATGTACCCGTGCACGATGTGCAAGCAAGTGATCCATGGGCGAGCCCAATTCATCAATCACGTGAATGAGAAGCACATCTTTTGCTAGAAGCAGTTTCGCTGCAGTAACTGTCGGTACCCTTGTCTGCACGCTTTCAGGTATGTGCGCAGCGATTCTTGCTGTCGATAAGCTGGACTCATTTACACTACCAAAGCAGTGCCAGGCGTTGAACCGTGGCATGATTATTTTATCAAAATTACATTCATCAAGCAGC
>Ga0210059_1008139_pt1 | contig 16595 bp, 10 predicted proteins | sample Ectturendosymbi2_FD_188042 | JGI IMG/M metagenome (GOLD analysis project Ga0210059, IMG submission 188042) | Ecteinascidia turbinata endosymbiont from Florida, USA - Sample 2 (SPAdes) (version 2) | ecosystem: Host-associated > Tunicates > Ascidians > Unclassified | place: Key West, Florida...
CCTGCCTGAATAAGTTCCCCCTGTGGCTTTAGAACATAAGTTCACTACAGTCCCATGCTCTCTGAACTTCGTAACCCAACTAACAATTGTTGATTTTGGTGGAAAGTTGCGACAATGGAAACGTTTTCGAAACTGAATCTGTACACTCTGGTATGATTTTGTTGCAAAATAGGTCTCCAGGGAGAATATCTTCTGCTGATTTGTCCAAGACATTTTTGGGGCAACTATAGCTGCAAACGATCATCCATAGATTCACCTATCACGTCCTGCAACAGAAAAGACATTCGTTAAAAATGGGTTTTTTATCGAACAAAATATGGGTACGCATCTTTTTGGGTCACCCTGTATATCAACTAGTGTTACAGTAAGTAAAAATGTGAAATGTACTGCATGAGAGGCTGGTATTACTTCATTCATAAAAATTGCTGAGCAATTCAGGCATCTTACGATATACTGTGCATATTGTACTATAACATTTTGAGACATTCACCTCAAAGTGCTATTTTGCAGAATGTCTTGAAACCACAAAATTATGCTTTTGTAATGCATACATGGTTGACAGAAACATGTCATCCTGGAATTGGGTAAATAAAAACAAATCACAGTCCTACTGTAGTGGTCCAAAGGATGCATCTAATTTTTGGTAGTTATGGTTAACATAGAAACTTTCTTTAAAAAGACTTTACACTGCAAAAAACACAAAATTATTTTTGTTGCGGATATTCTGTCCAGTAACAACTTCAGACCAACAAATGGAAACTTGTGAAATTTTCCAGACTTCAGAATGGCCTAATTTGCAACCTTACTGTGTATTCATCATATGATTTAGGTTATGGTCATTGCTGGTTCGCCACCTCAGGTCAAGGGTGGTATGTTCATCATGGTTTTGTAATGCATTTGTTTTCATCAGGTTCGTTGGTGCATACAAAGTAACCACAAGCAAACACACCCTTCAGAGGTGGTGCCCTCTTCAGCTAGTTTCAATGATGAAAACAAGCAATCCAGATACGTGTTTTTGTGGATGACAAATGATGAGGTTTGAAAGCATGCCTGCATCCTTCAGTTATTGGTTGTTGATGCAAGTACTGAAATTCAGAAATGTTAGGAAATCATTGAGATGCTAGATGTGACATGTGTCTAATTTTGGCATTTTGTTGCGTTTGAGTAAAACTTACATGTTTAAACTGTGCTGTAATAACATGAAGTAATTTTCTGACACTACTCAAACCAATTTGATCAAATGACAGTTCTAGGTAATTGCTTGCTGTTGAGAGTTTTTATAGAACCAGTGCTGTTTTTAAATTGTCTGTTGTTTGAAAAAAAATTAAATAAAAATACATTTTTTCACAACACCATCTTTGCTTTATTCAATATGATCCACACAGTCAGGTTGTGTTTGTATTTCTGACTGAAAGCCTTGCATTTTGCTGCGGATGTCAGAGGATTAGGCGGTAAAGGGGTGAGTGCATGCTTGAAACAAGTATGATTAAATGTAACTATAGCTTACTGCACCTTTCCTGTAGATATAATGGAAACTTTTTCTTGGAAAGACCAACTACCTGCAATGTGTGCTGCCAGAAATGTCCGTAGTGTGGTGTCAACATTTTAAGCTACGTACATAGCAAGGGGCATCTGTGATTTGTTTCAGTATTACAAAACTTATTGTTATTGTACTACTATCCAAATTGCTATCCAACTTTTTTTGTGCCGCTGAGATATTTCGGTCAATTTTTTGCTGGGACATTTTGGTCACTGGAACATTTCGGTCATTTGTCTCACAGTTATATTAAAACTCTGTGTAGCAGTGTTCATTAGCCTAAATTTCCAGATATTCTGACCAAAAATGACTTAATTTTTTTCAGTCATTTCAAAAACGTTTCAGTCTATGATTGAAAAAAACAACAACTATAGATTAAAAATTGTTTTCAGTGTATACGAAGCTGGAGGTCAACCTGTTATGCAATTCGAATAAAAAACATAAACAGCAATATTCAGTGTTTTGTAAAAATGTTTAAAAGATTTTCCATGTTTTTTGTACTTGCTTTTAGGATACTTGCTGAGTGCAACGACAACATCAAAACTTACAGACAATTGTATTCTTTAACTTCATTTGTGCGTGGAATTCAGATTGCAGAATATATTCTAGAATTGTATTGGTTTTTCAGTTGACCGTGTGCTGTCCTCATCTGTACACGACAGATGTGACAGATGAAGTCATCAATCAAACTAATAGCGATGAAGCTGCCGATCAGGTTGATGCAAATTCCGATGTTGAAGATTTGGATGACATGCGGCATGGTTAATGCAATTAACGTCTGTTGTTTTATGTGTTGTGTGTCATAATAGCAGTTAAGCTTTCAGAAATGTGGTTGTTGAATTGTTTTTTGTGTATTTTTGTCGGAAGTTCGATAGAGCGGTATATCAGACATTAACGGAAAGTAGGTACTTAGTGTAATCCCTTGTATATACAGTGTATATATATTTTTGTATGTATCAAAATGTATGTGCTTGACACTTTCCAGCGGTTTTCTGCCGATAAGCTCGATTGTCCTTTTTTGCAATGCTGAACATCGCGACCAACACAACTCAGTCGAAGTTTGAAGTCCTTGTGCGAATAGGATTCGTTTCGATAATTGCGTTTGTCATCTTACTCCAGCCAATAATGATCAGAAGTAGGGCAACCAAAAGTCAATAAAGTCAAAAATTTTCTGCCTTTTTAAAAGTTTATGAAACGTCCACAAGCCAAATTTAACGTTGATACCATGAGCCACTCCAAAGTTATTAGGTCAAAACAAAGTAAAAATTTATCATTAGGTCAAAATTTTCTTGCAGCACACTTTTTTTCTCGTTATCGATATTTTATTAAAGTTACAACAAAAGATTTTGATATGTTTTTGCATGCTTAGTTGCAATTCTGAAATAGTAATGGGTTTGTTGCGACTTCTGAGGTAATAATGTTGTTTAGCTCACAACTGGACGAATGAATATTAAGTGGACTAGGCATGACAATGTAAGAAACGTGGTCTTACAGTGGCGTACTTGGTTGGTCAAATCCTCAAACCATTAATAATGTTTTAACTTTATGATATTCGCAGATTTGACTCTACTGTAGTTATTAATGTACTTATCAACATATCATGCCTAAGGTTAAACAACCAAATTCTTTAAAAGTTCAAAGTATACCACATGAATAGGTTTCTGAGTTTACCTCTACACCTAAGGGTGAATTAGTTTGCAAATACTGTGACTGCTCAGTGAAAAGTGATAAAAGGTTAATGGTGGAAGCACATCGCTGCAGTGCAAAGCATCAACGAGGTTCGTTTCATAAAATGGAAAGTAGCCAGACATTTTTAAAACATGCTATACTAGATTTTGCAGATAAACTACTTTTTGTTTCATGTCAACAGAACAAACTTGTTGGTTTGTTTTCTAATACTGTATATGAATATGCTTTGCATTCCTCATTTTAACTGTAAACGCAGAAAATTGACAGGTCAAAATAAAGTCAAAATTTATAAATTATAATGTCAAAATTTTAAGTTTTTAGATAAAAAAATTGATTGCCCTAATCATAAGATGTAGTGTAGTCGTTTGCCTCTGAAGGTGCAACCTAAATGTAAATTTACGTTTGATTTGTGAGCTCGTAAAACAATTATCTCTACCACGTAGTTAGGCTTGATTTCATTTCAGATGTGAAGAAGCTCGTGAACCGTGCTCGCAAACAAATGCACCGACTAAGGAACTTGTCGAAACCATTGCCAAGTTTATCCCACACAATCAAGGTAAACAGTGCATTAAACGCGCTGTGATTTAAAATGTTACCGTGTCCGCCGTAGGCCAGAGAGTAGAGTTGTGGAATTTCTTGATCGTTTACCAAGTTCGTTTTTATGTATGCAGATGTAGAACACTTCATAAAAAGAGTTTGTTAGGGCACTAGAAACCATTAAACTATTTCAATGTGAGGGAAAGTATTTCACAGATAACAAACTTGCTCAGGATAAAACCATGGCATTTTTAAAACCTTCAGTTTTCGCTCTTTCATTTTTCTCAATTTTTCCATCGCTGCGTCTATGATCTCTCCATCCAGTTGTTGTTCGCTTCGGAACCTGTTCGGCGTGCAGCCGGAGTAATCTTGAAGGTTTAAGAAACATCGTTGAGGAGCACCTGAATTTGCTTTTTGGAGTTTGATGATCGAATTTGCTTTTCCAGTTTAATCATTAGAAAATCTTATATTCTGATGAGAGCTACCGCAAAGTTTCGTTTGTATTTGCACCGTAAACTACTCACCAGATTGCTAACTAACCTGCTGAATACTTGAAATGGATCACAAGTATCGCCAATGAACAGTGCCGTGGCAAGGCAGCCCCGTACCCCGCGGTCAGGGGGGGCGACCATTCGTAGGGGCCCCACAATGTATATTGTATTAGTAAAATAGAGCCGTCTCTATACCCTTGACTTTTACTCTTCTGGTTTTTGCACTCAATGGAGAGCCGCGTGTAATATCATGATTCGTTAATTCCGAAATAGAATTGCAGACGTTCGAACACTATAGCAGTATTTTGTAAAGTTGTAGTGATATTAAAGATGATAGTAAACGTGATATTAAAGATGATATTAAAGGGCCCCATCTGGATTTTTTTTTGGGGGGGGCAACAACCTTTCACGCGGCTCTGCAAAGGAAAGTACCAGAGGAAACACGGACATTGAGATGTTACATTTATAAATTATTTACCTCTCAGGTTCAGTGGAGGGCGTAACGTATTCACTTTTATGGCGCACATTAACATTGAAAACGAAGGCGAAAATTAGGAAAATGTGTGCAGCGATCAGCCAGAGCCTTGACTCGAGCCAATACCTTCTTGTAGAACCAAACCAATCTCCACAGGAACTAAGAAGTAACGTAAATTCAAAGCCAAATTCTATGCATGTATTTTTTATTTTCAAGCATTCTGTTGTTGTTGTGCTGTAGTCTGATGTCCACGTGTGTTTTCCATCAGGAACTTGTGAAGGATTCTCCGTGAGTTAAATGCAGTTCGCTAGCTGTGCCCAAAAAGACTATGAAGTCCCTTTAATAGATTCGTACTATTTGGTTGTCTACGCACAGTGCAATGTAATAAAAATTTTTACGTCCACGTGAAACTGTTTCTTTACATATTTAACGATCTTTGGGGTTGTTACAGCAAAGCCAGTCTGGGCTATGTCTATTCAAGACTTTGGTTAGATGAAGGGCTTGTGTGACCCGACTGCGCTCCCGTTCTACTTACATTTGTTGTCTCCGTGCAATCGTTAACTGTAACGCAGCTTACACTGTGCAAAAAATTCAACCCCGTAAGTAAATATATACACAGCATCAAGCCGAAATGGGTTGCGAAATGTAGGAATTAACCACATGCAAATCATTTTTTGTAACAGATCAGTAGGAACCTTGTTTTTTCTTTTCGCTGAGACATTTCGGTCATGTGTCCGAAATAGCTCAAAAAATCTGTCATTTTCTCGGTTTCGGATATTTTTTCATGGCTGGAAAATGCATTGTGACCGAAGTGGAAGTTTTTTCGGTCATTTAAAAAAGTCAGTCAATGGCCGAAAAAAAACAGGAGCTGTGCCAGAGGTGGGAAACTTCAGAGGGAGCTATGCATCTTTGAAAATCGGGCAGTGCGCTCAAAGATAAAACTACATACAGACAACATGGGTAATAAAAACAAATCATCAATTTTTTTTCTAACTTGCAGCAAACATAATCCCATAAAGGGACGCAGTTGGGGATCACCCCTGAGATATGCCAAGACCAATATGACATTGTTGATGAACGATCGACCATGGCAAAACACCTGCTAAAAATCGGTGTCATTGAATTTGAATTTTATTTTTTTATAGGCCAACTGCTTGACAGGGCTTTTCTGCAGGGCATTGCGGTTGGTGCGTGTTGTTAACATGCTTGCTTGCTGCCATATGCTGCAATTTAGTTGTCTAAAGCTATTTACGGCTTGGGATTGTGTGAGTGTAGATTCGTGTTGGGTCTTCAGGTGTACGCCAGCTCCGACTGTAGTGCCAAGGACCAGGTGGTGGCCGGGATGTTTACGCGATGGGAGAATAAAGGCATCTGAGGAGTTACGTACTCTAATGTACTTTTCTTTCAATCTCTCTGACCTGTAACATGCGCCCAACAATCTTAAAGTGCTTCCGCCGTAAACCAAAGCTTGTAAATTGTGCAGTTTCTTTTCCTGATCCATGGCGTGCACTGCGCAGAGATAAGATTTCTGTCCAACTTTTTGCGCTCCTGCTCAAAAAATATCGAACCGCAGGGAAGCTACATGTTACATTACTGCGATCCACGTACTGCAAGACCAAACATATTGTAGGTAACAGCAAACTTATCGCTGCAATGGAACAACATCTTTTAATGGCTTGAGAGAAGTCGGATAATTTTCTTCACGCGGGGCATGTGGCTACTATAGATATTAAAAATCCTTGTCCCACCCGGTACGTCTTTTGCTTTGTGCAGGTGCTAAGTACTTACGCTAGCCTCGGGTCCTTGGCTGGTATCTTTAGAGAAACTGGTGCCCTTGACCTTATTTTGGAGTTGCTTTGGACAAACGATGTGGACACAAGACGTTCGGCGGGTAAAATGCTTCGAGCTCTCGCTCTACACGATGCAGGTAAAGTGTAATTGTCGCTTAATCAGCCTTTATGCCGCGGAACTCGATAAGTTCATAGTTTCCTTACTTTAAGGATTGTACCCCCGGTGTATTAATTAGTATTTACCGAAGCTAGCGTTACGAATTAGTTACAGCTAGAAGTTAACCGAGTGGCATCGCAGTTTTAAGCTATTTTGTACTGATGGCTACTGAAGTTTTGTTGAGATTGAACACGACGCAATTGACTAAATACGCTTGTCTTGCTGAACAAGGTATGACGATGAAAACCATGGTTTTGTTTTCATTTTTAACCGTTGCGATATGATTCCTAAACTACGTATGTGCTTGAAGATTTTTCTTGTTTTTGTTGGCGACTGTTCTTCAAGGTTAAACTTCGAGAACCAGTGCCGAAATGTAAAAAAATCTGTGCACGAAGTAGCGCGACGATATTGAAACTGATGTGTTGGGATTGGCGGGCCAGAGAACATTTTTTCAGCTTTTTATCCATGAGTTGAATCTGAAGCGATCAATCTCCTAGCCTGAATCAACTAAATTTATCCGTCGTATCGAGCTGTCTGTAAAAGAACGGATTTTTCTTGTCGCAGGCAGCAGAGCCTATGTTCTTCTGTCGCTCACGCAAGATGAGTCCGATGGTACAAACGAAAGCCACAGCAAACATTACGCCGATTTCGAAAATCGCGTCATGGTGATGGAGATGTTTGCAGAAACCGCGTCCGGGGAGGAAGCGCACGCTGTTGCGTTGGATTCCGTTCAGCTTCCACAGGCGCGCGTGCTCATGTTTAGTTTCTAAGTTTTTAGGCAGGACAGAATGTGGTATCTAGAGTTTTCCGCTGATAATAATAGTCGGGTTACTTCGTTCATTTGGTTAATTCGTCGGTAACTTCGGCAGTTAAACGGCTGACAGGGTCAAAGCACAGTCGAGTGCAAAAATGTTGGTGTGCATTTGTGTGGCAACTGCTTTTATACAGTTCAACCACGTGAACCAGCAGATGATCTTTAGTTGAATTTAATGCGAGTGCTGTCAGCCTGACTGCTTTTTTTCGCTGAAACATTTCGGTCATTTTTTGCTGAGACATTTTGCATTTTGGTCACTGGAACATATCGGGCGTTTGTCTCACAGTTATAGTAAAACTCGCCATAACAGTGTTTTTTAGCCTATATTTTCAAACATGTTTCCGTCATTTTTGAAAACGTTTCGGTCTATGACCCAAAAAAAACCGGCAGCTTGCAGTACTTATTATCTAGCGGTCTCGTCTTACGTGCTGAGTTTCAAACTACGGTTGAGTTTTGAATCGTCTCTTAAAAATTTGTATTGTTGAATTTATCATCAACCATCTTTGCCTTTTTCCGGCAGGCGTTGATGTAGCATGTCGTGAGAAACGTCTTCCCGCACGCCGCTCCTTTCCAGTGACAAAAGTGTTTCCACTGTAAAAGCAGTCTTGTTGATATCCTATTTCTTACTGCTATTCTGCGCATGTGTACTTCTTACTTTCGGTAGAAACGGCCTTTTCAATTGGTGCCTTTTTGTCGATATTGTTCATGCTACCACTTAAAATTCCAACCCCTTGTTTTGTCGCATGCAGTGAACTTGTGTGTTGTGTCAGTGGAGTTAATTTCATGTCGTGAAATTTGTGCATCTTTGAGCAAGGTATTTGATAATGCTTTGGACCATACTTGAATTTTACTTGTGGTGTGAGATCTATGACATCTGTATGCGACGACAACCTTTGAGGTATAGATTTGAAATTTACATTTGCTTTTAGGTGCCTGGCAAGGCGCTGTTCACATTGATGAAATGCTACTTGCGAGTGATGTCTCTGATGGACACAAATAATCAGCTGCAGGCTTGTCAAAACAAGCGATGCTCATGGATGTCCAATGGTGAGAGCCTAGGCGCACATGTTGAAAAATTTAAAGACTCAACTCTTGTTTTATCTTCGTGCTCAAGCGTAAATTTCTTGATAGGAAAACTTCCCATTAGGTTAAAACTTTTTTTCTACATTGGTTACTGCCATGTGTTTCATAAGTAAGGTTGGCAGAAAACTGTATGTTAGAACCGTTGTATTTTTGATTGCAAACCATTCACCTGTAAGAAAATATGCTTTGCGTTTTTGGGTGCAACTTCATCCATTCGTAACTACAAAACATTTCAAAATAACTTTTAACGATCATGAGACTTAACTCTGCTGTCATCAAATCACCACAAATAGTTAGGTTCGGTCCAACTTGTGGCGCGATGTTAGCAAAAGCAATTGTCGTTTTGCATCAGACCTTGAAGTGCCTCAGTTTTGACAAACCGTACTGTGCAAATTACACCCTAAAACAGTGGTTCAAGCCAGTGATTTCGTGGCTTATGCGCAACTCCTTGGAACACATGACCAAAAGTTGTGTGCTTCAACGGAGAACGCGCGTGTGAATAGTTTATTCCTTGCCTGAACACCTGTCAGGTTTATCTCATCATGTGATCAAATGCACCATTCAAAATTTTCATGAAAAAGTGTCATTTGTTCTGTTTCAGCGGAAAGGTGTCGTCATTCAAACCAATGTCAGATCTCATCACAATGCATCAAGTTAATCGCGTTTCGAACTCAAGTCGAGCGTTATTCATTGTTAAATGGCGCAGTTAGAAATGAATGAAAACTCGGCTTCACTGTCGCATCTCAGAATCCAGTAGCCACGGTAGTGACAAAGCAGCGCTGCGCGGAATAGATAAATCCATATTTGGAAGTTATGTTTACCAGTCATTCTTCACAGAGTTGCGTACAAACGTAATAGAATTTTGTTCTTCAGCCAGGCGGTGTATGCTGACGAATGGCTGCATTGGGCGTTTGTTTCGCTGTGTTTTTGTCCAACTTGCGTGTTCTTAAATAAAATTTTTGCCGACCTCATTTTTATCTTGGCGTGTTGTCCGCTCCCCCCTCCCCCGCCCCTCCCACACACACAGATGCATGACAAGGCTGAACTGTCGACTTGCTTGAAACATCCAGCTCACACTCCTCTACGGTTGTAATCGGTAATCTCAGACCCCTGCAGAAACTAAGTATCAGTGTTAAGCTTCCACTGTTTAACCAGGGGAAGTAAGTAGCACTTCAATAGGTAGTCATGGCATCAAATCACTCTTTCAGCAACACGTAATATTCACAATTAACCAACTTACCGTGGAAGATTGCATTCGCTGATCGAAGCACGTATATTTCTAAGAACTTCCCTTATTACGTCACAGTGGGAACTCGCAGTGCTCTTCAAGTTGGCTTTGTGATGTGTAAGGCTCGCTCTCATACGTGTTGCTTGGGAGGATAATTTCCCGTTTTTAACTCGGAACCAGGGAACGTTTGGTGTTTGCTGATTGTTTGCGATGCAAAGCAGATGGACCCTGGCATCTTCTCAGGGGCGCAGATCTTTTTTACAGTAGATGGAACCTTGGTGCCCAAAAAACGGTGCCGACTCCAAACATTCTTGGCGACCCATGCGGAAGCTCTTACGACCCCAGGTTTGAGAACCCCTGATTTAGCTGGATATGTTCAACCATCCGAGTTACGAGCGTTGATATAATTTCGGAGATTGAATCGTTGTCGAAAATATAAACATTTTATGGTGAATTATCGAAATACCTCTGAAAAAACTTCATACGGGAACGGATACGAACAACTTATGATGCGGGAGCACAGACCAGTTTTACCCAGGCAAGCCAAACTAGTTCTTTGTAACTTTTCGTACAACTCAACACACCCAGTCTATGCAGCTACTGGCACACTGCAGCTAACTGACCACTAAAAAGTCTCATATATATTATTGCAAAAAAAAATAGCAGTTATGCCGAAAGAAAAAAGTCAAAAAATGTTTCTGTATACGGATGCCTTCTGCCAACACCACGATTTTTCGCTTCTTGATGCAAGTTCCCTGCAGCTTTATTATAGCGAAACGATTCCCGTTTTTAATTGCGAAGGAACGAAAAGATTGCGAAGAAAATAGCATCACCTTATTTTGGTATTATTTCCACTTCAAAGTGATTTGTGATTCCATTTATTGGCAACGTCGCGGATTTCCTCACGACTGAAAAAATTCTAAACTAGGCACTCGGCGGTTTGTTTCATTTCAATATTGGCAACAGTGAATTGTTTAAGTGAGGTGTTTTGACTACATGAAGACAACTGCTATTTCTTTCTGTGCAAATCTCAGGTGAGAGGGGCTCAGATTCCTTTACCCAGCAATTCGAAGTTGCTATGGCAATTTCTGATCTTATTTCTGAGCTGAACAGAATCATGGACTGGAACAACGAAGCCAAAAATATCAAAACTGGTAAGATTATTCAGTCTGTATTCCATGGGCAGCTAAAGTATTGGATGTTTTGCTCATAATATGGCGTCATTTTGACATTGGTTTTAGCGAATAGTTGCTGTTTTTTTTCAAATTGGTTTGATTACGTTCGTCTCGTTCAGAATTACTTCAAATTTTCAGAATTCGCGCGAAATTTAAAGCCGTTGAAAATCGCGCTTTGTTTATCATTCCAGCAAGTTAACAGTGTGCCGCTCTTTCCAGCAGCGTCCAAGGTTGCAGGCAAGCAGCCACTCGAAAATGTTCTTCCGTTATTGCATCAAAAGCGTGCCAAAGGTCAACTATCTGAAAGTTCGCGTGAGCAACCACGAAAATCTGCAGAGGTATATATCTGGAACAGGGCAGATTGTAGATTTGCTGTTCACTTTATTTGTTGCTCCTTGCATATTGCTTGGAGCAGGTTTGTGATGTTATGGACCAAGTATTTGCAGTCAGCAGGATTTTTTTGCATAGCTCTTGCGGTTAACTCAGTTGTTCCCAAACGAGGTGCCACAGACTGTGGCGTGTGCTGCAAGATCCTAGCAAGGCAAACAAAATAAACACTCAAAAACCTTGTGTATGAGGACTTGTCCAGCCAACACTTCACATGACAAAAGTGCCACAAGCTGTCGATTGCGTGGATACAGCGTCGAAGGGCTGTGAAGGTGGAGAAGCAGTAGGTTAAACTGGCCTGTTCGCCAGTGGGTTTGACATTTTAGACGTCATTTGGAAAATTATTAGACGCGATGGCCATATTTTTATTAGAACAAACGAATTCCGAACGTAGACGTTTCGTGCGCGAGCTCTGGTTTTTGAGATTCAGACGGTGCTTTTTTCAGATCATCACAAATCGTTTGTTTATGTGAGATTGTAGTGTGCCTACGCTTTAGGGAAATCAGTCTGCTGTACCCACGTAAGTGTGGAAACAGCCCACGCCCTGCACATGAATGCGCACGGTTTCATGCATCAGTAATTGCGATATATGGAGTTTGCACAATTGGAATGTCTTAGCGTTTCTTTGTAGGAAACCAGATGATTCTGTCGTTCTACAGCTGACGCAAACATTAAATGAAAACTTGGAGTGACTGCGACAAAACGATGCGACAATGACACTAAAAACTTTTTGCATCTAAGCCACCATCATCCGCAACTGAGACCAAACAGTTAGTTGAACTGAATTCAGAACTACTATGAACTACTATTTAAAAACCGCAGGCAAGCCAAGGGAAGCTCAATTGATCGCGTAAATACTGTTTTTCGCGCTTGCGCTCCATTGCACGTACATATAATAACCTACATATGCTTATTACGCTAGCGTTAGAAAACAGCGCAGACTCGTTATCTTAGTGTGCCGCCTGTTTTAAATGACGCCACAGTTACACGTACAATGCTGTGCTTGTTTGGATAAGACCAATCTAAGATCTATAATTTTTCGGCTGACAGACGCGTCAAGCAGATGTGCTTTCCGGCAAGCCACTGTTTTCCAGTCAAAGTCAAGACTCGACTGTTGATAGCGGTCTTTTGGCAAATTTGATCAAGTCCGACCAACCGTCGTCAGCCTACAGGTGCGCCGTAGTTATGTGGTTATGCACGTGCAAGCTACTTGCAAGCAACTGGATCTGTACACTTATATCCAGGCTTGTATTGTCACGACTTGTGCGGCGCTGAGTAATCCGGCAATTGTCCTCTTGATGCGCACACCCGATTTACTGCGTCATTTTCGATTGTACTCAAATACCGTGGGAGGTCCGTCCTTTCTCAGACTGAAACGGAAGATTCACATAAGCATTTGATTTAACTATTGCGTTTGTTCTTTGACAAGATTTTTCACGTGCGAACGTCCGCGATAAAACTCATTTTGAATGCCCTGTGGTGGCAAGTAGGCGTATTCACGCGTCTAAGCGAGTAAGTCCGGCATGGACTAACGCGATACCAATGTGGTATTGCTCGTGTACTTGTTTCCTTAGTCTCTGCTCAACCGCCGGCTTGCTTTCCGTGGGCAATTTTTGCTGGCAGTCACGGCATGTTCCATCCTCCACATTGATCTGTGGTTTGACTGCTGCTTGTTTGGTTAAGCAACGCAACAACGCAATGATATAATGGTAAAATAATCGCTGAAACACTGCGGGGCGCATTTATTTATGAAAAGGTGAAAATTGACGCAGCGCCCAGGTTTGTTGTATTCATGAATGAGGACAGGATTTTTCCTCAACGTCGTCGTTTCGCATGGTAGTAGCTGCTGGAAAACTAGGCTTATTATTTTGTGTATACAGGAAACAGGGTTTCGTTTAGTCAAGGGTAGCTTAGATCAGGGGTCGGCAACCTTTTTCGCACTGCGGAGCGGCCCTCAACAAAATAATGAATGTTTGGCACATGCAAATTTATTACAACTCGTAACTCATCATGACACTGATGCAGTGAGAGATATGGGCTTGCTTTGCTGCAATAATGTTCTCCGACCTGTAGGGATTATGTCTTTTTCTCCAAGTCAGTGGCATCCGCAGCGTGTTCCTTATGTCAGTCGTTCTAGTCATTTTTGGACCAATTTGGCCTTGGTTCCGCACGGACCGGTAACAATTTCTTCACGGACCGGCACCGGACCACGGACCGGTGTTTACCGACGACTGGCTTAGATGTTGCCGTTTTTGGAGTCAAAATTGAACACTGTTAGCGTGGTTTAAACAGCAGTTTTGATGCTTTGGTTACGTCTTATGTCCTTCATATTTTCGCGATATAGTCTTGGTAGATTTATGGATTTGTTTATCGTGAATTGCATTTTCGCAAGTCGTGCTGTGTGTTTCAAATCAGTTAAAATATATATTCGGGTGGAACGTCGTAATTACGACTCGCAACCATAACGAAATAGAATTTTTTCAAGTTCACCACTGTTCATCACAGTATTTTACAGAAAATAGGTTTAGATAAGATAAAATATCTTAGTTGACCGAAGGTAACTTTTCCATTTATGTACATTTGCCCTGATAGACTCAAGTCAACACTGCTTATTTTAATGCCTGCCCAAGCACCTGGCAGCAAAAATCAACAGGCATTAGCTCTTCAGAATCATCACCGGGGAAAACCAGCGCTACGGGGTGTTGTTAATCACGCTTGAACCGAACCCTAGTCACTCAACTATCGGTAAAATGGGCTGTCGCCGAGATTTAGGTATATGTCTACAGCAAATCACGAGGCCTCGAACTCGCGAAACCTTGCGAAAGGTATGCAATAAAAGTTCTACGTTTGTAGCTGCGTTGTGGTCATAGTAAAATAGCATTTGATTGATTTTCTTCGTATTTTTTGAGGTGCGATGAAACAAAAGAAGCGATGGCATTTTGCTATAAAAAGCGAATAAATCAGTGGTGGGATTCGACCGGTTCGCAAGAACCTGTTCTTGGAATTTCTTTAATCCCCAGAACCGGTTGTTGGCTTAAGTCAGGGGCTCTCAATTTACCCCCATGAATCCTTTCACTTAAAACTTATTTTGACAAACCTCTCTGTGATAATGAGAGAACCTGTTGTTAGTGAGACACATAGAGCGAGAAAACCTGTTCTTAAAATATTTGAATCCCACCACTGGAATAAATGCGCGAATTCTGAAATGCCTCTTGCTTCCCTTCTCATTTGTGCAACCATCTACATCCAGACATCCGAGCTCGTTTCCATCGCGTCGTCAGTACGCCATGTACGTGAGATCCAAGATCAAGCCAGGATTTAGAGTCCGGGCCTGTCAGACATACCAGGATGTGTACGAGGGGGACGAAGGGGTGTACCGGCAGCATAATGAGTCTACACCTCCTGTGCAGGTGAGAAATTTCAGTTGCATTTACTTGTCTTCGGTGGATGAAAAACGAAATCCGCCCGCACTTGTTTTATTGTGAGCCATGTCTACGAATCAAACCAGTCGTTGTCTTTCGGTGCAGATTAATTAAAGGCGTTTGCGATTAAACCTTATGAAGAATTGCGACAAATACGGCTTAAGAAAAGTTTAAATTTCCTTGACAACTGGACAATCTTCAGTGCTTTTTTCAAAGCGGTTGACGGCACGTACCGTTGTTTGGTGTCGATCTGTTGCTTAAACCTTTCAAGTAGAGCTACCGCCACCACGCTGTTATACTTACTGACTTAATTCCGACTGATTTTTAGGTTTTTTGGCATCGTTTAAATCGAGCCTACTGGGTCTACTGGCACCACATTCAGCTGATCGCAGCGGGAAGTGACGCGAGTGGCAACAAACAGTATTCCGATCCACCGAAGTTTCTTACTCATCCGGAAGAATCGCTGCTCTGGCCTCTGCTGTCCGGTAAGCTTCTGCAGGCTGACGTAATGAGTGGCTGGCGTCGTGGTGTTGACGAGGAGAACTCGCAGCTTGCATAGTTAGAACCACGGCGGATTGGTCACTTTGCCTTTCATCCTCATCATAGTTGCAGAAAACCCTAAGCATTTCCATCTATCTCCTCAACTTGTGTTCTGGCACAAAATCAACGTCGCATGCAAAAGTGCAGCCTGTTAGTTTCTTACGTTGTAATGGCATCTTCCCTGCTGTTGCTGAAAAATAATTGACCACCCTCTGCAATTACTTACACAACAATAGACATGTCATGGAATATGGTGAATACCGAAAACATTTGCCATTTATTCTGAAGAAATGTTTTTCAACCTTTTTCAACTGGCTTCCAACTTTAACTGGCAGTGTTTGGAGGTCCTTCTAAAGATATTGCAGCAAAAAAACAGTGAAAAAAATTAAGTAAACGAAATATATCCATGTCTGTGGGAATAAAAGGTCCCAATCAAAGTCAGAAACTTGGTTATATCGACTTAATATTTTGTGGCAACTGCAGTCAACACATTAACAGTCAGTCGATTGTTGCGCAATCTAATAAACAATAAATAGTTGTTAGGTTCAAACTATAAAAACAACTTGTTTCCGGATGGTACAGAGAAAGTAATAATCTACTGTTCAAGCTTGTTTTCGTATCGTTGTGCGTCTAAGATAACCTCTCTGAAATGTATCCAGGATTGTGCTAAATTTGGGTCGATCTGCTTCGGCAAGTAGCAAAACTCCACTGAAGTTCGACTAAGTGCACTTCATGCATTCTGCCCACATTCCACACCCCAAAGAGATTTCAGTCGCTTTTCTTAACGCCCGGTTTAAAATTTCCTGATTACTGTTGAACGAAACCGGGATTAGGCGGGATTCGGTGATGTTGCGATTTTTAGCAGTACGCCTCTGCGAAGCTAACTTTTTAAAATGGTTAGTTCTAACCTCTGCGAAGCTAACTTTTTAAAATGGTTAGTTCTAAACGCGGTAACAGGCGTTTTTTGAGTCGGTGAATCTATTTTGGTGGCTTACCGCATTTATTCGATTGTAAGCCACACGAAATGGTGTTAAAAAATTGATGTAAGCCGCACTTGAACATGGGTTACCTAAGCCTCTGATATACTTTCGCGTACTAGCACGTTTCGCTTGGTTGGCAATCCTGGTAATGATCCTTACACCACTACAACTGCCCTCTGTTCATCATAATCCCTCCTGTGATGGAGCGTGCACGTGATGCTGAGGGATAACAGAATACGAAGAGAGTTTGGTCGACAAAACGTAGAAAGTGACTGACTGAGGGGCATCTA
>Ga0210059_1008141_pt1 | contig 16595 bp, 10 predicted proteins | sample Ectturendosymbi2_FD_188042 | JGI IMG/M metagenome (GOLD analysis project Ga0210059, IMG submission 188042) | Ecteinascidia turbinata endosymbiont from Florida, USA - Sample 2 (SPAdes) (version 2) | ecosystem: Host-associated > Tunicates > Ascidians > Unclassified | place: Key West, Florida...
GTTCGCTAATGGTTGGTTTACTGCATGCGATGGCTTTTATGGTGCTTCTGCTTATTGGCTGAGTCATATGAAACAATAAACCATTACCATTACCAACAGGTATAATTTTGGTGTGTTTTGATGGCAAATATACTTGAGCCTATAAAATAATTCAAAAATTTCAAAAAGTCTGCTTACGAACTTATTACAGCGCGGGCCACTTGAAACCACCTTGAGGGCCACATGTAGGCCGCATGCCGCCGGTTGGGCAGCCTTGGTGTAAGGCATTGTCTTTTAAGCAAGTATAAATATTCTTGCTTCTCAAACTTTTACGCGTGCTTCAGAAGTTGTTGCATTGTTTATCATGCGGGCGTTATCATAAAGTTCAGTGTCCAGATCACCGACGTGTAGAAAAATTGATGAAGTTTTTTTCATGCTTCCAGGTCTTGCGACACCGTTGTGCAGGACAGAACCGTCGCCAGAAAGTTTTCAATAAGGGGGCTCTGCGTTTCTGCGGGGGGCTTTATGTTTCTACGGGGGGCTTGACATTCTAAAAATGGAAAAAACTCCACTTATTTATAGTGTTTCATGTTTCAGTTTGGAGGGGCTTTGAGATTTGTTCAGGGGGCTTTATCCGCAAAAGCTCCCCCTTGGCGACGGGAATGGTGCAGCGTACTCTATTTACGATTGTTGTCCGCTTAATTGGCGTTTAATTGCTCATGCAAACACTGGCACATCCAGACCAGGCGTTTGGGGAGGACAGCGAAATTAGGGGACGCCAAAATGTCTTCACTTGTTTAAAATACCCGAGCTTGGCATTACGTTCAAGCGTCACCGTTGAACGTAATGAGAGACGAAAATAAATTGCAATCGTTTGTTGTCATGACAACAGAGTTCGGTTCCCACTGACCCGCGGTTGAATGAATTTTCGAAGTCCATCTGGCTGAATCGAAAGAAAAGCGTTCGTCAGTTTCATACGTTCCAATGACGTAACGTCTACTTCTCTGTGACAATCTTCGGGTAGCACAAAAAGTTATTACCTTTCACAAGCCCAGAAAATGGCTAAATTTGTTGGTCGAACTATGTGATCTTTCAGGAAACACCACAGTTTAAAATCGCCTTATACCATTAATTCACAAAAACTTTGAAGTAGGCCCACGTAGATAGGTCTTATTTTTCACAAGGTACACATAACTGAGAACGCTGTGGGTGTCCCAAACAATCTTTTATTTCTAAAATATGTTTGGAACATATACAATAAAGCAGTGTTCTCCAATCCTTTTGTAAACGCGAATCACTCAACCCTTGACAAGTTTACTGCGGCCTGGGTGTACTTTCGCAACAGTATTTCCATGGGAGAATCGACCAATCACATGCCCAGAAAGCGAGTGGTGTCACCACCAGCAGGCGCGGACACAGGGGGGTATGTAGGGGATGCATCCCCCCACCAGACCTAAAGAGGTGTTGACATGAAACTTGATTTCATTAAAACTCATCGCCAAGTATATTTTTGCATTGCACATTACTTAATCGTTAAGGATACTAAAAATTAACTTGTGCTAACAATTAGTCAAAAACGTTTCTTCGGTTCATTAAATGAGCTGGCCTTGTTTTTGAAACCTGACATAAAATAGTCAATGATCGCATGGGCTTTCGCAGGGGGGGAAAATACCCGGTTTCCCTCCGTGGAAATTGGGATTAAGAACCAAAAATTTCTTCTTAAATTCCGATTAATTGATTTGATTCTTGCAATGACAGTTTTTTTTGCTGGTATGAGACTCACACTGCACAAGAGTCAGGTTCACAGTTATAGTGTCATGCAGTGGTGAGCTTGCAGTTCATTCATGTCTCTTTCTTTGCCTGCAGAGGCGGGTTGCGAAAGTCGCGAACGGATTGTTCTACTGTTGGTCTTTATTGCGTGACAATACCGTAGCAACAAACCTGCAAAGCTTCACTTAAAATTACGGTAGCAGGCGTTTTGTTGCATGAGACTGTTGAACGCACACATCTTGGCAGGTAATGCAGCGAGACAGTGACATCCTCATAGCGGTAAGACACGTACATTAAATTTGTACTTTGTGGAAAGAAGCATGAGTGAGTCTGTAGCAATGCTTCCACAAGTTTGAAAACTCCATTATTAGTGCGAGTGTGACCAATGTGCCTGAGTGTCAAAGTGCACTTATGCAGGCTTCTTTTCATGCAGTATAAAATCTCGTGGCTTGTTAGAATACGTTTATGCAAGCTTGTGGAAATACGCCTTAATTGTTAAGGTGTAGTTCTGACATCTGAGTGAATACTGAGTCCAAAGCCATATTTGCTGTGGCGAGTTTTCGCAATTTATCTGCTCAATTTTGCAAAACCCGCGTGGTGTTCTAATTTTAGTAAGTTTGTCCGTAGTCGTGTCAACATACAGGTCTACTTAATTAATTGTCCTGTTTGAGTAGCAAGTTTTTATTGATTGATCGCTTTGGACGAGATCCCAGACTTTTGCTCTTCTTATCTCTCTGTGATACTGACAAGTCTTGCTGGCTGATACCGCAATTAGGGGGAGAGCAACAGGGCAACCCGCCCCGAAATTGTTCAAAAACATCTTCAGTTGAATATATCAGCTGGGTGCGGCCCTACTTGCTAAGTAAAATAAAGTCATAATTGTGTTTTCGTTGAAAACCATGGCAATCCAATGCTTCTTTCTTTACAAATCATGGCAATGCTTAATCGAAAAGAAATGCTCTGCTTTGAAAATCTGCAGATAACCTACTGTGTAAATTGTCGTAATACTAATATACCTGGCTATTGCTGCCAACGTAGCGTTTTTTGTGATTGTTACCGCAACATGGGGCATTTCCTTTGTAGTGTAGAAAGGATAAAGCGATTTGTTAACGTCCATTTGCATTGCATCGTCAGCAATGTTTCCTCTGAGTGAGCAAATACTCAGGACCACCAGAACTGTTGCGCAGTGAGATCTCATTCTCGCGCACTTGCAACATTCCAAAGCAATGGAAAAGCACGCAAACAAGAAGCCATTTTAATTAAATGTCATTTTGTTAGTATTTTGATAAGATTGTATATTTATTATATAATTCACAAAGTTTGTGATTCATTGAAATTAATCATGCTCACTAAAACAAATATTTGCTCAGTATAAAAATATGTTGGAGCGAACACTGACCGTCAGCAATTTGAAAATGATAAGCAAAATGCCGACGTTGCCCCCCTCCCTGGAAAAGTTCTGCGGACGCCCATGAATGATCGTGCTTTCTCGCTTTCGCTTTTTGTTACTTTCGTGCTTTCACTCATTACGAATTGTTTGTTTCTTTCCGTTTTCTTAATTTCGGTTGCAAAATAAACAGAATCTACCCGCTTTTTGTTCTCATTTCATCAAAATTACCTGCAATAACAAATATTATACACAAATTACTATGAGTGTTGCAGACTATTCCAAACGACAATTAAAAACTGTGAGGTTCCTCATTTGAGGAGCACGGATTTGAATCTCATCGAAGTGACTACCCTCACTTGCTGCAACATACAAGTCAAACAACACAATGCCCACCAGTACAAACGCAACCTACAATGAGAATAGGTATTATGTCGTCACGTGAAATGTTTATCTGAAGTCCTCGATGTACCTGCGCCGACGGTGAATACGTCATCAGATCGTTGTGATGTGCCACATTGCTTGTTGATTCTGTAGCGGTGCAGTATTAAAGTTTGACCAGTTGTATCACTCGTTTTTCTTCTAGACTAAACCAAGCTTAGACTTGTTTCCACATTAATGTACTTATGTGAAAGTGATTGATATAGGCAATATGGTCCTGTGAAGTATTGGGTTCATTGCAAATCGATATCGCATATCCCCCCACCAAATTAGCCTGTGTCCGCTACTGACCACCAGTATACCTTTGGAATTTCGCGGCCCTGTGCCGGTTAGTGACCTGGGTTTGAGGACCACTGCCTACGGCACGCAGCGCGCTAGCGTTTGACACTGTTTTGGATATCCGCACATAGGAAAAAATAATGTCTGCAACGTTTTCCGAACTGCTTAGAAGTAGAATGGTTTTAACGCCACTAATGTGCAGTAAGTAGAATTTCAATCAAGTCTTTTAATACTGTTTCACATATTTGGCCATTGGACTGCAGATTTGAAGAAAAAACACCAATCTCACTAGTCAAGATTATGAAGAAAAGGTGTGACACTGTTCGAAAAAATGGGGGCACACGGACTGAGACCATCAAATTCACAGTGAATGCCTATACCTCCAAACTCAAGTTCTAGTCTCCCTGATAAGTTCAATTTCCATTTTTTGTCCACTATTATGAATCCCCTAAAAAAAGCTTGAAGCCACCTCCAATGCTGTTGATCTGGCGATGGATCTGCTTCTATCCAGGCCAGCAAAAACAGGTGAGAATCTGCCTATAATCAATTTAAACCATGAATCTCGGCCAACACCACAGGCAGTGTCGGATTTACGCAGGCCTAGGGCCCCGCGCTTTTGGGGCCCCGCGCAACTCGTTCCTGTGACGACTTATAATTAACTTAAAAATTGCAAAAATGCGCAGAGGCATAACTTCACAATTTCCTTTCAAACGAGCGAAAATGCAAACGTCTAGAATCTTATCAGTACAATAGCAACATGATTATATTTTTGCTACGCAATATCAGAATGACCATATGTGTGGGAGCAGGCAAATTTTTGGGTTGGAAGAAATTTTGCCCAAATTTCCAGAAACTTGCCCAAAAAATATCCAAAAAAACAGCAACTGCATTTCACTGGGCGCAAGGCACTTCAAGCAAGTTGTTTTGCCCAAATTTAACTCACGTTTGCCCAAATTTTTGGTTGCCAATTTTGTAAAATAACCGTATATTCAGCAATTGTGCAAAGGTTTGCACATGTTTTGCCCAACTTTTCGCAAATTTTCCCCGGATTTTCACCAATTCAAAACTTGTGGGGGTGCGGTTGCACCCTCGCCTCCTCCACCAGTGAGAATGATAGTACTGCTTTGCATCGGGGTTCTGCATTATCTGGCGGTCTTGTGTTGTTGCGAGCTTTTTTCCAGTGGAAGATTGAACACAAAGTAAGAAAGTGCAGGCTGTGTGAAAGGCTTGATAGGCATGGCTGTGCGCGAGAAAGATGCAGGCTTTCTGAGAAACATGGCTGTGCGCTAAAAGGATGCAGGCTTTCTGTATGAAAGCGGTTACAAGCAGTAGCGTAGCCAAACCAATTTTTTTGGGGGGCAAATTCTTTGACTTTAAGCAAGCAACCCTATTTTGTTCGGGACACTGCAATGACAAGATTGGGGGGCCATGCCCCAAATTTCTAACGCAAGACCGCCAGACATTGCAGAACTTATGATAAAAAGCAATATTCTCAATATTGGATGCTATGTTTGGTTGTTACCAACTAGATTGCTTGCCAACACAGATTGCTTGTTGAAGCTCTATATGTTAGTTAAATCAGCTAGAACAGTTTCTCGAGAGTTTTGCATGGAAAAACGTGTCTACATTGGACGTACTTCATATGTTTAGCTGAGGGTGTTGCAACAATACTTTACTGTGGAAAACTTGTTTTCAGATTATAGCATAGATAGAGGATTAAAATATATTATTTTGTATTGCTTGGAAAATGACAACTTAAAAACGGCATGAATAAACCTTGTGTCCACTGATTGGATTGTGCTTGCTTGGTCCACTACATATAGTGTAGTGAGTGGGCACTACACATAAGAGGGGTATACTTTCGTGCTTTTCAGACAAACGGCCAAATATGTCACACCTGCGTGGGACGCCAAAAACTAAGATGGCCTAGGGCCACGCGCTGTCTAAATCCGTCCCTGACCACACGTACCAGTAAAAAAGTTAAAATTTGCATTTTTTCTGCTTTTCCTCGCAAATTTATGTGATTTACGCAGGATGATCCAGCCAATAACCCACGCATTTTGCTGTCGGTTGCAGGTCACGAGGTGGCTGAATATGTGTGAAGAATAGACAAACAAGAAACACCAAATCATGTGACTGCTGGTTAACTGGTTGGGTTACTAGCAATGGCCAGGTTTCAGTACTGAAAGTAGTAATCCTTGATTACGAAAATGGAAATCATTTGTAAAGACGTGCCAACTCACAGTAGAAGGAATGTGTACTGCACGTCTGATTGTGAACGGACTGCCCCACAATTACATCTTCTGATTCACTGTTGAGGCATCCATCGTCATAAAAGCAGTTTGTGCGAAGTAACACGCAGGGAGGGCTAACTGAGAACAAAGGCAGCAAGAACTGGGTGTTCACTGCACAAAGTGAAACAAAAGATGTAATTATGGGGTAGTCCGTTCACACAAGACTCCCCACTCTAATTCCAGATACCGGTACACACACCCCTGGAATGACCCTCCCAAGAAGAGCCTGGGTCCGGTTAACCGCCTTCGCACCGGTGTTGGACGTTTCCGCTCCTACTTGTACAAATGGGGTATGGCCTCCTCTGCGGCCTGTGAGTGTGGCGCAGAACAAGCCGTCGACCATGTCGTCCTCCAATGCCCAATCCATCGGCCTTCCCCACGGGCTGCACGGCCTGACGGTTCTGGACGATGAGATAACCGAATGGCTGCTCAGCACCTGCCCCGAGATCTAGCGCGGCCAAGCAGTGGATAAACGAACTCGCTCAAACGAAAGAAGACTGCACAAAGTTGCACTAAGCGCCATTCTCACCTAAAAGGTTACTTTGTTAAAGAGGTCTGTGCAATTATTCAAGAATGATCATTCAGTCAATGTTATTAGCTTCAGAAACGTAGCAAAGACTGGACGTTTCATCTCCAACCAACTGCTAAGAGTTTGTTCGAAAACTTCCTCGAGAGTGTCAAAGAAACGAAAATGTCTGATTAGAAGAAACAGCTTTGCACGTTTCTACTGTGAAATGAGACCTTTTTAGCTCATTGTTTGCTCACAGAACTATCTCCACAACCACTCATGAAATCAGACAAGCCAATCTGGAAAGTTCTGAAAAAACAACTACACTAGGAAAAATATATTGCTGGCAGTGAACATCTCCATGCGGATCGCACCAGGACAGAGTGGAATTGACTTCATTTCACAGGCTGCTGTTTTGGTACGTTCCGGGAGGAGTAGTTACTTCATGCTCGTTTCAGCAACAATATTGATCACTACATGAAACTTATCTAGTCACAGAATCTCTCGCAGAAATTTCCATCCCCACTGGGAAACTTTCTTTGACTATAAGTTCGCTAACTAACTTGCAGTGAAGTAAAGTTTCACTGCGAGGTGACAGCAAAGAGCTAAACAAATCACAAGCCTGACAACGCAGAATGCTGTTGAAGAAATTTCAGAAGTACACAGATAGTTGCTTTCAGCAATTGTTTTTCTGAAAAACACCCATCAGCCTTTCGTGAGATCACCGACGATTTGAGAATGACAAACTACATTTGATCACCTTGATCATGATAAGTGCAACGAGGCAACTGCGAGATATGCTATGCACTATTTCTGACTGCACCTGCTGCAGCTGTCTCCCTTGCCTATTTTTAGCACGAATATATTTGGGACTAACATTTGAAAGGTCTGACATGAAATAGTTGGCAAAAACGTATTGTTCTTCTCTCAATATAATTGTTTCAGACTTAATTTTCTGTGATGTAGCATATGCTGCAGAACTCGCTCCCAGTGCGTTTGAAACATTCTGTATAGTGTTATACAATTCTAGCAGAAGAGCAAATTATCAACGTAGCATACGATATCAAACTATGTGATATATACTAACATCAATAACGTCGTTATGCTTGTAACGTCGTACGTTCACGCATTACTGCACCGTTAACCTAATTAAGCCACATGCTGAGCTGAATAACTAATAGAAATGCAAACCTGTCTTAACATCACATTTCGTCGCAAATGAAGCAACACTACTTTGTAAACAAATATCTTCTGCTTATCTTTGTGAAAGCATCTTTTCAACCAACGTTTCAACATCTCAACTTTGCACTGCTCGTTGTTGCCTGCAGGGTTATCTTAACATCGGAATCATAAACGAACTGTCACTACCACATGAGAACTGAGTTGCAAATGTTAAAAAGTCAAGACAACCACTGCCAGTTACTGAAAAAGTATAACACGCCATATTCAACTGCTAGACCTGTGATTTCAATCATTCACGAACAAAATAGCTATACTGTCCTAAAGCCTGCTGGGTTTGGGTTTTATACCGCTGAATCCTCAGTGTGTGCTTGCTTTTATCTTTTTTAGTTAGTAAAATCTAGCAGTATCCAGTCGCCAGATGCTAACTCAAAAAGGGAAAAACTCACCTCTTTTCATACTAACGTCCAGGGGCGATCTTGTCTAATCTAGACTATTGGCAGCACGTTCACAGCTGGAAATTTATTCATTTATCCTTCTTTGGCATTGATCAGGATCAGACGAAGGTACCTTGCCAGACGACAATGAAAGCCACCGCAGGTGATAATACAGACTATTGTTTGCTGCTGACAAACCAGGTGATTGGTTTTGACACTGTCTAACTAGAAGTCATCGCACCTCCAAAATCTTGATCAGATCACTTTGCACTACGGCATATTGTAGACAGCCTAGCTTGTAGGTGAAGTCGTATAGTAAAGAAGTTTTTCAAATTTCAGATAGGAGCGGCGGGTTGACATGCGGGATAACTGTTTGTATTTTGGCAACAACATGAATCAGGCTTCAATGTGTTGCAGTCATGTGATCACAAAAGTATTTTGTGAAAGCTGTTGCATTGGAATATCAACTTTCAAAATTGTTTAGGGGTTGCTATGGAAAAAACTTGGTACAATTCAATACGAAATTTATTAAAACCTACGATTCTTGTTTCTTCTGTCCGTGTAAACTACAGATGATTAGCCTACGTACGCGACTTCTTGAATTGAGTTGAGTTTATTTGGCGAAAATTAAGAATTTCAAAGACGAGAAAGAAACCATAGCAATTGCAAAAACGCCAGGGCACCGGTGCATCCAAATTTATATCGAATGGCAGCCTATAGCCTGTGTGGGAAAGATCTGCCAGAAGATCAACACAGTTGCGCAGGGAGTACTGGGTCGCAACCGGTCTCTCTGTCTCTCTCGGTGGGACAGGTGCTCAGATCCGCAAGGATCAAACTTACTTTTCTCTTGAATTTACGTCTTTTTTGTAGATCTTGCTAAATGTGCACTCGTTGTTATTGTTATAGGCAAGGTTTTGTTTCGGTTCTAAATCCTTTGGGGACCTATATGAGTCTAACACATCATTGAATTTTTTCAATATCTTTGCTTGGATCAAGCAGCCTGTCGTTTTGAGGCAGTGACAAATTGACCACACAATTGTCAGACGTCACTATCTGAGGTCAAGTAACTTTCCGGCAGATCCCCGTTGCTTTCCCACTGCAGCATAAGCAAGAAAATCACCGACCGCTGAATGTGGATTTTCGCCTTGCATTGATAAAACTTGGTGATGCATGCTCTTGTTAAGGTGCAACATGTGCCACCCTAATATTATATCTAAGTCATTTAAAAGAACGACCCAAGCAAGCGTTGTGACCCTGACTTACAAGCATTAAGATTACAACCATTTGCAAAAAAACAAAACCGAAAAACGTTCATAAATCGTTCAGATTCGTGGAAGTTAGAATTAAAGCGCTGTGACACCAAAAAACACCTGTTGACCAGATTTTCTCGTGAAGCACCCCTCGGAATTTAAGTAATTTTCTTGTCATCATGTGGAGTTGACGGCCGAGTTGTAGTTGAATATGGAATCATAGTGGATCTAGAAATTTGAGTATAGTTGCCGTCAGCTGGATGATCCCGCATCTGCAATGAGCTGGGCATGACAGAGAAAGTACAAACTCAACTAAAGTGGAGCATTGTCCCAAGTACTTGCCGTATCACTTTGCCTCCTATGTTTTGCAGATTCTACGCCTTGTGCCTGAACTGGTATCCGGACTACAGCCACCCGGACAATTGCCTCCTAGGACAATTGCCACCTAGGACAATTACCACATAGGGCAACTGCAACCCGGACAATTGCAGTAGTTATATATGTAGTGCACACCCACACTTTAGGCAAGTGACGTCACGATTTCTACAGGTGATGTCACATCCGGTGAAATCACAATCGCCGCCATTTTGTCAGTGACAGTGAAAACGTCGTAAAAATGGAAGCCATTTTGTCATGACGCTCGGCAATGCAATTTGTATTGGCTGTGAAACTAACAGACATTATCAATGCCTTGCTCTACAGACGTCTTAAACTGTGGCGGTTCGACTTGAAACAAACACTCTTGTGCAGCATGTCAACTTTATTAGCAACACGAAGAAAAGGGAGTGCGAATCCAACACTTGTTAAATTTTTTTTACATGAAACTAAACGTTTAAGCAGCACTTTTGTTCGCTAAATAGACTTTCTCCACAGGCACTCAAGGAAAAAACGATAAAGAGCAGTTATTGCGCCACGTGCCGTTTTCACTATGGGACGTCAGCATAATTGAAAATCTGCGCTGTGACGCAGCTGTTAATTCGAAGTGAAACCATGGGATTTGACTATAGGCAAGGTTACTACGAGACTTTTGAAATTATTTAGATGCGGCAAATGAGCTCATCGGCTGCTCTCTTAAGATCTGCGCTACGTATTGTCTCAAGGCAGCGTCGGCAATGCAGCTAAAACCTGTTTGCAACATCTCAAACGAAACAACACGTCATGTTTTTTTTCAAGCATAAATTGTCAGTTGATGATGAAATGATCACCAAAGCAAATAATGTTCAGTGTGTTTGGAAAGAAATCGGTAAAATATAGTCGCATCGCATTTAGTATGAAGCTGACAATCATTTGTTTTTACTGAATGAAAGTTTCATACTATTTGTGGGTTTTTGACGTTTGCAAGTCAAGCTAATTTCATGTTTTTATCAAAAACGACAGCATTATATTTTTCAGACCAATTAACATTCAATCAGTTTATTTCTGCTGCACTAAAATTCGTTGAAGCAGTTTACCGATTAATTTTCGTAAACTGCAAAACGGTGTTACTACGTATGAATAACACAATGATTTTACGAATCTGTTTCAAAACGTTTTTCATTTGAATTGTTTCAAAAGTAGGCAACTGCATCTCTTTGTAAATGGCCTGCTTCTTTATTTTAAAAGCAGAAAAAACAATCATGTTTTTTTTTCAATAAATGCCAACATTTTCAATGAGTTTTTTCAAAAAAAATTTCAAATGAAACATTTTCAAATAGTTTCAAATGGCTTTATTCAAATCTATGGAACTGCGTATGTTTGGGAAGTAACAAACGGGCAGCCGACGTCAAAATGTCACATCCTGGCAGAGAAATCGTAACGTTAATGTTTTCAGGTGGGGCGGCAATAGCTCAGCGGTAAAGTGTCCGCCTCTCAACTGGAAGGGTGTTCGATCCACAGCCACTGCGGAATGGGACAGTTCGGCGCCGTCGTTTCGGCGATGGACGTTTCGGCGATGAAATGTGAAATGTGTTTTCCTTTGGAATGTCACCAAACTGCAAAAGTTCGCACTGCCGTCGTCTGGGAAGCGTGTAAGCCCAAGAGCCAGTCTAGCACTTGTCCCAGATGTTTCCAATTATGCTGCACTTATTACGATTCACGGTGCATACCATGGATCTGGAAATGCCATTACTGCATATTCGAACACCGATAGGCAACCGAAGGCAAGAAAGTACGATATATTCTTAGATTAACTTTGAAATGCAATCAAAATGATACCTACGTGAAAGATCAAGCAATAGATGCTGTCCAGGCTTATCTTTTGTGTAAACTCACAAACGCCTCATGCCAGCAAAAATAAACGTCACAAGCCATATTTCTTTACACACGTGGTCACGTCGCACTAACTTCTTCCAAAATCCTGACGTTCGGAAAACTACACTGGTCACTGGCCATCAGAATGACAACAAAAACACTTTTGAAGCAAACATCCTTTGCAGTCTAACCTTCAAAGTATTTCAAAAACACACATTTTTTTCGCATAATACATTTGCGACCACCATCGCCGAAACGGCAGCGCCGAACTGTCCTAGACCGCAGCCACTGAGTGAATTTCCGTAGCGCTCCTTGAGCAAGAGTGTTCACGTCAACCGCCCCGGCAAGAAGCACAATTCAGGCCTTGGCCTGCCGCCAATTGCCGTCCCCAAAAATTAACAAAAAAATGTTTTCGGGTATAGGGATTTCAAGTATGGCATTGCATTGGTCTTTACCCCGACATTGCATCAGTCTCAAACAGTTTGATGGTGTATGCCACAGATAAACGCATCAAGTTTGTATCATAAACTGGATTGGCAGATGCAGCTCACATCATTTCCAAGTAAAACTGCAGTTGTCAAAGAGGGGCAAAGTTTTGCAAGCCGTCCAAAAAGATGACGCAGTGCTTAAGAGCGGAGACGCGCAAAAAGGGAACTTTTTAGGTCATGTATAGCCTTAACAGTCATAAAATGTAACTCTGCTCCCCGATCATTTCAATATAAGCACAAGATAGATTCGTTTAAGGTTTCTTTCACTTGTCGTAAAATCAAACCTAACGTCTGTGGTTTTCAACGCGGCTGCTAGCAGTGGTTTGCGACTTTAATTAATAACGTATTTGCTGTTTTGAGTAGCAAGGAAATATGTGCAAATTGGCTCTCAGAACAAAATCCAAATTGATGGTGCAACAAACCTAATCGATCTACTGTACAACCACAAGGAGTATCAGATCGCGAACTGTATCATGCAACAGGAAACAAAATGCAAAACCAAAACACAGGGGCATATGTATCTCGCTGTCACATGCTTGTGATTAGCTAACTTGCACCACCAATGCAAGTTAATTTTTGCACAACCGTACGCTTAACTAAGTGACAAAGTAATCAAATTATGGTGGGAAGGTGGCTATCTGGCATAACCACTCTTTGAAAAATGCAGTACGCCGAAAAAGCGTGGAGAAGCACATTATGCAGAGTTGCTACTTTTTAAACTTTCGACACAAAAATGAAAAGACAACGAACAAACGCAAGGTTTTTGTAAAATATTTCCACATTTTTTCAGCATTTCGGAGTGTTTCACGATATGTTTCACTAGACTTGTAAAAATAGATGTACGCCTTTCAAATACTTATTCCTTGAAATGTTCCAAAACTCTGTGCTTGTTTACAAATAGATTTGTGTTTGCTTCGAATATCAAACACAAAAAACTTGAAATCGTTGGATTTTTTAAAGACTGTTGTTTGCCAGAATATTGGGATGGTAGTTGAATGTTTACCTAATGCGTGTAAGGAAATAATATTATCTACATGCTGCTTCTGTAAGGCCATGTTTTAGTTTTGCAAAGCTGAGAATCGGTTCACATTTCAGAGAATTTGCAGAGCGCAAGTTGACGAATCAAGTAGCTCGCCCCTAAGAACGTTTTGAAATATTCAGAAGTTTAATGCTCAACTATTTTAGTTTCATTGGTGATAATGATTGTTCCTATGAGTCTGTTAGTAATATTTTCACATATCTGAATGTCATGACGTGTCCGATACACAAAAAAGTTGCATTAACTCCAACATCGCATTCGGTGGCAGACAGTCTTAATTGAATTAGGATGTATTCGCTAGAGAGATGTCATGGGCAAACAGTGCTGTACAGTTCCATACATGAACCGCATTGGAAATTAAAACATATTTCGTTGCGCATTTTTTGTTAAACTGTAAGGATTCAAAAGACATTTTTTACCAAACATTCAAATGTTTCAAGCAGGGTTTTTTAAAGGTTTTAAGGATACACCAAGAACTTTTTTGAGGCCGCATTCTTTTAGCAAAACATGCAAAATAATTCCCAAGTGTATTTGTTTATAACAGTATTGGCAGTCACAGTCCACAATTAGTACTACTGTACATTTACAAAAATTACAACGCAAATTTTTCAATTTCGTTAAACAGCTCTTGTTCATTAGTAAAAGCATCGGTTGCTTACTCGCCATCTGCAGATTCTACGGTCTTTAGTGGTTGCTCCGTCACTCTCCGTTTGCTCTTTGTTTTTATCCATTTCAATCACAAATCTCATGAGCAATCTCAAGCGCGCCCTCATCATTAAGCTACTTTGGGCCCAGTCCTGTCGCCATAGGGGTTTTGGTGGGTTTAGCCCCCAAAACAAAGTCCCAGCACCCCCAAATTGAAATATGAAACACTATAAATTAGAGGGGTTTTTGTCAATTTGCAAAATGTCAAGCCCACCTTGAGAAAACATGAAGCCCTTCTATTGAAGACTTTCTTGCGACAGTTCTGTCTGGACCGTTCATTGAAAGATTTATCATCATAGCATTCAGAATTACATCCGCTTTTTTCTGTTTGAAAACCAACCACGATGAATTTTGGTATTTCTGGTGAAGATTTCACTGACAGTCTCCAAGTAAAACTAGTCAATTCTGGGACACTAATTGTGTCGCATTGTCTCATTCCGCAAGCAACAGGAAATTCAGTCTTCGACTCGATTGTTTTGCACAGTTTGTATTGCTATTCGTCGGCAGGTAAAACATGAGATATGAACCAGCTCGATCTATAAATTACAATTTTACCAGCGTCGGCGTTGTTTGCTCTATAAATTGCATCGTCGCTGTTCTTTCTGACAAGCGTTAATTCATGTTTCATTCCGAATATAATTTTGTTATGGTCATCACAAAACCAAATACATATGCTTCAAAGGCACTCTGAAACTGAACGTTCCTTTGTCGTCCGCTGCAGTTGGCTTTTGAACGATGTGATTCTGACGAATTTTCAAACCTATCTTATCATTTTGGAACCGCAGTTGCTGATGTGTCCTTTGCCCAAACTTGATTCAGACCGTGGGATTTGCTGAAGGCGTCAGGATATTTAACAAGACCTAACATTGTTGTCAATCGACCGGGGTGCCTTAAACGTTTCGATCTCTTGCCGGGACAGTCTATAACTAACACTTTCAAAGAGAAACATAAGGCCATTTTTTGTAAGCGAGATCATGTCACCAACAACGTACCTCACAGCTTTTTGTTTACAAAGCTTTCCTTCAGACAGCAAGTAACTTTCACTGGGGTGGTAAAAGATGTCTTGGGTGTTTGTATAAATCCTTTTTTCACCATTCGTGTTGAGCTCAAGACCCGTAACGACGTTGTATTCGTGATATTCGTATTCTTCAAGAGATTCGTCGGAAAATGTTTTTTCTGTTATGTTTAGGAGATCCATTTATCTTATTAGAAAAAAAATAAGCCATCATTAAACAAGAGTAATCATTTTGGAACCGCAGTTGCTGATGGAATCGCAGTTGACATTCTATTTGAATAAGTTTTGTAGGGTTTGTCTCTAGTGTGGTAATTGTGTCAGCTAACTCCCACTCTGTCTAAACTTTGTGCTGCACTGACTTATCTGGATTTAAGATGGGCAACAACGAAACTGAGAACACCAAAAAGCAGGGCAAGCGTGAAAAAACTGCAGCAACTCCTAAAAAAGGAAAAAAACAAAGTACAGAGACTGCTGGAAATTATGAAGCTTGGCAACCACTCACACCTCAAAAACCGGTGGGCTACCCTGAGGAAGTGCTGGAAAAACTAAGTTCACTTGATGCAAAAATGTCTGGTCTTGAAACACTACCCAAACAAATGTGTGATCTAGCAAGCACCCTCAACACAGTCTCAAGTGATGTTGAGCTTCTTCACAAAGAAATCAAAAGGCTTAGGGACGAAAATTGTTCTCTAAGAGAAAAAAATATATCACTAGAAGAAAAAATATCCTCTCGTGACTCTAATTTCAATGTCTTGGAACAGTATGGCAGGAGACAAAACTTGGAAATTCATGGAATACATATGAATGATGATGAAAGCATTGCAGAAGTTGAAAGCAAAGTCTTGACAGTTCTGAAAAAATTGATGAAAACATATTACATCATGATATTGATGTAGTTCACAGACTAGGTAAATTAAAAAAAACAAAACCCCCAATATCATTGTCAGATTTATCTCTAGATAAACCAGAAACAATATTTATAAAGAAAGGAAGAAACTAAAAAATGCTGATGCTGGAAAACATCAATGAAAACCTTACAAAAAAAATAAACAGTTGTTTTATTTGGCTAATGACAAAAGAAAAATATTTGGTTGGAAATACATCTGGAACAACAATGGAAGAATTCACCTTAGACAAACTAATGACAGTAAAGTCATTACTATTCGACATGAAAAATACCTCGGACAGATCGAAAAGCCAACAGCCGACTCTGGAAATCTCTATGGATCATATGCATTTGCTGTCTCTCCTTGGAAACTCACCGATGAAATACCTGTCCCATCCTTTTGGTGTGGTAAGTGGTCTACATATTGTCCTTACATTTGCTTGGTGTGTCATAATTCACTTAATAATCCACTTAGCCAGTAATCATGACTCTTTGCAAAAAGTGTAGTATATCTAATTGTTTGCATTGTTCTCAGTGTTCATCATGCCACAAGTATAACTAATCACTCAATAATTACCCATGCTACTCCAACCAGCAACAGCCTTCACCATCATCATTTGTTTGTTCTGCCTGTATTGCTTTATCTATACCAGGGGTATCAAACATACGGACCCCGGGTTAAATCCGGCCCGTTGCATGGTTGGATCCG
>Ga0210059_1008142_pt1 | contig 16595 bp, 11 predicted proteins | sample Ectturendosymbi2_FD_188042 | JGI IMG/M metagenome (GOLD analysis project Ga0210059, IMG submission 188042) | Ecteinascidia turbinata endosymbiont from Florida, USA - Sample 2 (SPAdes) (version 2) | ecosystem: Host-associated > Tunicates > Ascidians > Unclassified | place: Key West, Florida...
TGGATCCGCCCATGCTGCCATGGACTTACAGGAAATGTTGAAGAAACTACTGCACCATTCGACTCGTCTCCAAGAGTTGGGAACGGTCCTAACTTGAAAGAACCAATTTCTAACGTTTTCTTATGGAGACGAAACTAAAGAAGCCTCGGATGTCAATACCCCTGGATACCTGAGCAGGGTTTCAAAAATCCGTTTTACTTGATCAGAATTATAAATATTTCGTGACGTACGAATTGCACTCAACAATCACCATTATCATGAGTTGATTTCGTCACAAACCCCTATAGCAAGGCGGCGACGTTCCACATCGAGTCTGTTGTATTGAACGCAAAAGCAATGCTTTTAAGGTACAGTAGAAATTCGATTTACTACCACCTTCAAAACACACTAAAACCTCGCTTTACGACCATCTCGGTATTCAGATCAAATGTTTTCGGTCTCTCAAAATATATTTGCGGTCAGCGAGGTCAAACGTTGAAAAAAACCTTGGTAAGAGAGTATTGTGCGTTGAGCTCGGCCGCAAAAGATTGTATTGCAAACCTCGGTCACAAAGGAGCGGTCTTCTTTCTTGTCAAAGGCAAGTAAGTGTTGGTGACCTGATTCATGACGATGAAGCCGCACCACATGGGACAGAGCAGGCACAGGAACCAGGCCAGGTCCGCGATGTTCGCGACGGCGAAGTTCGAGTAGAGCGACAGCACCACCGTGAAACAAGCCAGCGAGAAGCCGAGCATGCCGAACGTCGCGTGATAGACCTTCAGCTGGATCAGCTTCCAGTTGTACTTCTTCGCCGCCTGCGGGTAGAGCAGGAAGACGCCGCAGCAGGCCTGCACGACGCAGTAGATGAACGTGACCAGGCCAAGCGTGCCGTGCCAGGACTTGAAGTGCTCCTTGCCGTTCTGGATTTTATTGGCCACGATGACGATGAAGCCGATCGTGGCGCAAACCATGGCGCACGTCTGTAAGATCCAGTGAACTCGAACCTGCACAGAAGTTGGCATAGTTGTGCACGTTGTCTGTGGTTTGCATAGGGGTAATTTTAAAGGAGGTGGGTAGCTGAACAGGGCTGATTCTAAGGCACGGGTTCCCAACCTTTTTACGATCTCGTACCACTAGGGCATCCCATATTGTCAACGCATACCACTTCTTCGAGAACAACATATTTGATCGAGGCCTAGTTTCTTTCAGAAGAACAATATATATTAAAATATCAATAAAAGACCACAACTAAATCTAATGAGATTTCTGTTTCTGTTCATCTTCCAACAATTAGTTGATACGTGGCGTAAATTTGCTAACGGCGCATGGAATGTCATAATATTACGAAACAATAGGAATAGCAGGCTACAGGAAAATTTATTTACTTAGAAACAAAGCCCGGTACGTAAACTAGAAAGATTTGAATCCAGGTTTTTGTGAAAAAAAAACGGAAGTTACTCGCGTACCACCTGGAAGACCTTCACGTACCACTAGTGGTACGCGTACCACAGGTTGGAAACCCCTGTTCTAAGGGGTGGTGGGTTGCTGAATAGGGGTGATTTCAAGGGGTGCTTGGGTAGTTCAGGATGGGTCGTTCTGAGGGGTGCATGGGCAGCTGTACAGGGGTGATTCCAAGAGGTGTTTGGGTAGGTGAACAGCAGTGACTCTAAGGGGTGGTGGGTTGCTGAATAGGTGTGATTATAAGGGATGCTTGGATAGCTGAACATGGGTGATTCTAAGGGTGCTTGGGAAGCTTTGTCTGGAAATGGGCACCAGGTATCACCGATGAGGCATGCCATACGCTTGAAGTCTGTTGAGCAGACATGCATAAGGAACTACTGTACTTGTATTGAGACTTCAATCCACTTTATTCAGCAAATGATCAAAAAATCAACTCGTATATGCACGTTTGGCATTTTCATATACTGTATTCTGAGATTAGTTTAACATGAGGTAGTATGAAAAATAAATATTTTTGTTTTCTGAATTTCTGTTGTGCCATAGTTGCTAGCACAAAAAATTGTTTTATGCCCGTTTTCTGGTCTCATTTAAATTATGCTATGAAGTAACACCAAAGGTATGTTTAATGTTATGGGCAACAGAACTTTAAAAAAGATTAGGAGTGTTTTACAAACACACTTATGAAACAAAATACTAATTTATTTATTTCAAATTGTGTACAAACAATTTAAAACGCAGAAACGTTTTCACTTAAAATAAAAAACAAACAAAATACATAACGAAATGCACGAGAAGCAACTGATTTTAAGGTACAAGAGTTGCAATCAAACCACGGACTAATTTTTGCAAGATTGTTGCATGACAAAATATTTAGGATGACAAGACAAACCGAGGCATGTAGTGTATATGCATAAGAATAAGATTGAGCATTAAGCTGGCAAACGATGTGACAAGAGTGGAACAGCTTACCTGATGACACTTACATGGGTTTTGCTTTATGGAGGGTGACATCACACATTTTATAAAACTGGGCAATTTGTCCTGCAGACATCCTTTTCAAATGGTATGGTCAAGTATAGTTTTAGCTTGTCATATGACAGAACAACAACCACTTATAATGCTAGTTGTTAAAACCTCTGAAGTACTAGCTGAAAATGTCATGTTTGGTATGCTATCCCAGGATTACATCAGAAAAACTCTTACACTGCAGGAACGAACTGAAAAATTGTACGATATTGCACACCGCAGGCAATCATAGAGTCTTTTCGAGTTAGATTGTACCTTTGTTTTCCGTGAAGCTTTTGACAGGAGACTGCTCTCTGGTGAAAATACAAGAATGGCTTCCACCATGAGGCAAGTAAATGCAACAGACATAAGTGTAGGATGCCATGAGAAAAGGCCTAGAAAAACAACAAAAATTTTCTAGTAATAAATTATAATTGTCACATTAAAACACAGTTACTGCTCATGCTTGAGCAGAACATGCAAATTGATGTTGGGATATCACCTTCCAATAACTAGCATTTGCCAAAAGAAGCTACCTGTGTACTGTGATGCAAAGTTTCCATATGGTGGTCTATTTTGATGGAAGTCACTATGGCTAGCATTAGCCACACACACAGACTGAAAGATATTTATTTAGGTTTTTAAAATTTATTTAAATTTGATTTATTTTTTTTAATTGAAAACAGAATTTAGAACTTGAAAGTGTAATGCAGTCAGAGACACACTTGTAAAAAAATGAATGACAAACAAAACAGAAAAAAATAACCGCACTAACTTTTCATGGAAAAATACTTCTGCTTTAGGAAAATATTTTATTTTGAAAAATATAATTTCACACAGTACTAACTTTTGTTTAATTTGTCTTTATCATGTAACGTGGAAAAAGCTGTTGGAGATTAGATATTGCTAGGTTCAAATCACAGCAAAACCACATGAATGGAGACAAACTGGCTTAATCCTCACATCATATGAGCTCCAACTTTAAATAAAACTCTGGTCAGGGGCAGATCCAGGGGAACAATTGGGGCAATCACCCCCTCCTAAAACCTACAAAAGTAACTTTATTCACCATAATTTTGTATAATTCAGAAAACAACATTCACGATTAAAGGCCATTTGGCATCCATATTTTTGTCAAAGCAGTTTTGTGAAGCATACTACATCTTGCTTACACTAGCGAAGGCGTTATGAGACCTGACTACCAAATATTACTGGGTCATTCTATGTCAAATGAACCAAAAAATTGCATAAGTCAACCCACCATCTCAGATTTTCCTCAAATTTCGTAAGCAGATAGAACTTTTCATGCTGATTAAAAAAAAAACGAAATTTTATTGAAATTGGTTGAGGTTTTGCAAAGTTATGGACCATATTGTTTGTGGTCAATGAAACGTAACGACTGGCAAGAAAATCATCAACTAACTTTAAAACAAAATCATTCTCACTGTAATAATTTAATTGTGGCAAAAACTTGACAGGAGTTTGTCTCAAGTATCTTAACTTGACTTGCAAAGAAAATTTTCAAAAAATCCATACGCTTACCCCAATTTTGGGGTAAAGAAAATGGGCAGTCATTAAAATCACTCATGCGTGACATAAATTTTGAATGGTAATATCTCGACAAGCACACATGCTATTGGCATGTGCAATACATCATCTGAAAGTTCTCACTAAGGAGATTTTAGCCTTAAAATATCCTCATTGCTTGTTTTGTTTCTTTTGAATAAACATCCAACAAAGGTTTTGCCTAAGATTTCAATGTAATCATACTTTAACCCTTTTAGTGCCACATGCACCACTTTTTTGCTGAACTTTGCACAACCATGACTTGCCAGCCGATTGAGTAAGAGAGCTGTTCAAACCCTCTAAAGTTACAAGAAGTCTTGTAGTTTAAATTTTTTTTTAAATTGTAAAAGTTAGGGTTTTGGTTTTCTTGTGGGTGATGTCATAATGGGGTAGGTTCATGCATTTTGTCCAAGGTCATCGGGCCCTGGGCGTCAAACCAATGACCCAATTTCTTGACTCAAAGTTTTATTGGAAACTAGGCTGTAATTCAAGTCAGTGGAGCCCATGGTCAACTTTTTAGCATTCCTGAATCTAAAATAATGGCTCTAAAACCCAAATTTTGATGAAAAATCAAGTCGGGCAAAAGGTAACCTTGGCCATATTGGCTGAAGGCCATAACTCGCCAGCCAATTGATCAGGAGAGCTGTTCAAACACTCAACAGATGCGGAAAGTCTTGTAGTTTCAATTTAAAAAGAAAAATTGGAAAGTTTTAGGTATTTGTTGTTTTGTTGGTGACATCATAATGGGAGTAAGTTTATGGATATTTGGATAAGATTATCAGGCCCTGGGTGCCAACATCAAGAGTCAATTTTTTGACTTTAAATTTTATTGGAAACCAGGTTGTTCTACGAGTCTTTAGAGGGGTTGATTATCTCTCTAGCGTTTCTAGTTCAAAAGTTATGGCCAAAAAAAGGCAAAAAAATTAGGGAAATCCCTTTGGGGAGTATTTATAAAATGAGCAATGAGGATATTTTAAGACTAAAATCTCCTCAGTAAGAGCTTTCAGATGATGTGCTGCACATGCCAATAGCATGTGTGCTTGTTGAGTTATCACCGTTCAAAATTTATGTCACGCATAAGTGATTTTGATGACTATCCATTTTCTTTACCCCAAAATTAGGGTAAGCGCATGGATTTAAAAAAATTTTTCTTAACTATTGAAGAAAGGATACTTGAGACTACCTTTTGTCAAGTTTTTGCAACAATCAAATGATGACAGTGAGAATGATTTTGTTTCAAAGTTAGTTGATGATTTTCTTGCTAGTCATTGTGCTTCATTGACCACAAAAAGTAGTCATTTTGTATGGTCCATAACTTCGCGAAACCTTGAACAATTTCAATAAAATTTAGTTTTTTGGAATCAGCATGAAAAGTTCTATCTGCTTGTGAAATTTGAGGAAAATCTGAGATGGTGGGTTGACTGGCTGGGACAGTTGACAAAGAATGACCCTACTGAAATCGTCCCCTAACCTTACTGGCTGGATCCACCCTTGACACTGGAAGTTTAAATGCTCATAAAATGTATGTAACTGATGCAGACATTGTACAGTGAGACCAAAATATATGCTAAGTGTTTAAAACTTTTGGCTGGATCACCAATAAAGTATTCCTGAAAAAGTACACTGAGCATTAACCAGTAAACAATGGAATAGACATGACATAATATTCCAGATGAAGTCATAACCACTCTTGCTGATTTAAAACAAGGTATGCGATTGCTATTCCACCTTGGAATATGCCTTGCAGAGTGCCTATGCAATTTTTAATACAATTTTGCAGACTTTTTCCAGACTTAATTTTTCCGATTAACATACCCAGGTCAAATGCAGGCACTATAGTTAGCACAATGAAAATAAATCATCAATCAATATTATGAAAATGCATGTCAAAAGATCAAGTCTAGAAAAATATTTCCTTTTTCTGTACCAGGAGGTCAAAAAAATATTTTTCTGGACTTTTCCAGGCCGGAAAATGACCAAACCTTTTTCATACTTTTCTTGGCTCCATAGCAACCTTGGTTTATATTATCTGCAAAAATTTGCTTTTGTATTAGAGGGAAATTTTAAAAAGATGAATTATTGAGTTGAAAAAAATGTAGGTTACTGTTGGACATCAAAAGGGCTGAGTCATATTTAAGTAATGGTAATAAAAACAACTTCTTTAGTTGGCCATGTTCAGCTTATGGCTAAAACTATTTTTGAAGATGGCAGCCTTGATGTAAAAGTAATGCATTGGCAAATTTACAAGATTTGGGTCACCTGTTTCAAGGTAAAGTTACCCGTGCTTTAGTGAGAATGGTTTTGTAAATTAAAAAATTTGGCTTAATGCAAAACAGTTGCTTTTTGGTCATAAATTTTGAACCAGAAACACTAGATGGCTAATCAAAGGCTTTGAAGACTAGTACTATAGCCTAGTTTCCACTAAAAACTGGTGTCAAAAAGTGGCTTTTGGTGTTGGCACCCAGGGCTTGGTAACCTGATCTAAAAATGCCTAAATCTATACCTATTATGACGTCACCAATAAAAACAACTTAAATCGAAAACTTTACAATTTTGTTCAATAGAAACTGAAAGACTTTGTGCATCTTTAACACTTTGACGTCTGGGTTAATTCAAGCGGTTCGCCAACAAAACATTTGGATCGCACGTGGCTTTGCGTGGGAATATCTCCGTTCCTGTTCGGGTTACGGACCTGGTCAAAGTGTCAAAAGACGCAGCAAGTCTTGTAGTTTGCACTCGAAAAATATCTTTTGCCTAGGGAGTGCGGGTTTCTTGTTAGTGATGTCATAAGTGGAAGACTTTTTGGCCACCTTGGCCAACTTCATGTGGCCCTAGGCGCCAACTGTTAGATGGTAGTGTTTCGCTGAAGTTTTTATTGGATTCTAGGCTACAATCTGAGTCTTTTGATACTTTGGATGACCTGCTGGAGTTTCGGGTTCAAAAGGTATGATCTAAGTTAGTAAAAATTTTTGACTAATTAGTTAATTAGAAATAATTGGAAATTATGTCATTTTACCATGCATACGCATACAGCATGACACTGATTAGAGAAACAGGTTAGGAAGATCTCTAAGAAAATAGAAGAAACAGAGAGGTTCTAGACAGAGCATGGAGTGGACTGAAATTTGGTTGGCTGATAAAAGCACAAAAGCATTGGTGAACAAAAGTTCAAGGTCATAAGAAAGACAATAAAAGAAATAGGAGAAGCAGTGAGACTGTGTTTGTCCAGCTTTGTATGGAAATACTACCATCTTTTAAGATTGCAATCACGTATACAAGCATATCTTCAAAAAACATGTTGGAACGAGATGATATGTTTTGTGGATATTTATATGCATACTGTAAAAAGACTGAAGTTGGAAAAAAGAATTTTAACAGTTGTGAAAATATTTGAGATGTTCGCTAGGCTAGTTTCTAAATTTTGACATGAACGTCAATTGGTTAGCCCACTGTAGCCTAACTCAAATGCACATAAACGATAGAAATTCTGGACCGACAAAAGAGCATTGTTATAGCAAAAATCGTTATAGGTGAATTCTACTGTTGCAGAAGCAAAATAAATAAGTCAATTAGTCAATTTACCATCTGACATATTGACATCTGATTTTTGCAATACAGTAGGTAATTTTGCCTTTAACTGTCTAAGGTTAAGTAACCGACGTTATGAAACAAACTACACACCATTTAATTATGGTTGGGTTGTATACCAACAAACCATAGTGTTGTGCATCCTGCACCAAAAATTACAGTTGTGAACAGCACACCGCAAATATACTGTAACACTGTATTGTATAATAGATACTGCCAAATACTGTAACACTGTATTGTATAATAGATAGTACTGTAGAATCACTTAGTTGCATTTCATACGCCTGTTACTTGCAGTAATGTTTACTGTTAGACTATGGAACGAACTAAATTGGTAGTGACTATTCATCCACCTCGCATGACATGGTTCGAATAAAACATTCAGTGTGTCACTCAAGCGGCAACAACGTTGCAGCATAGTGAATGTGTTTCAGGATGTTTTTCTATGTTATAGACTGAAACGTTTTTCAAATGACTGAAAAAAATTGAGTCATTTCTGTTAGAATGTTTGAAAATATATAGGTTAAAAAACACTGTTATGGCGAGTTTTAATGCATCTGTGAGGAAAATGACTAGAATATTTCAGTGGCCAAAATGTCTCAACAAAAATGACTTGAAATGTTTTAGTGTGAAAAAGGTTTCTTGTAAAAGGCGGAGCTCGGCAAATAGTGGAGCATGGTTGCAAAGGTTTGATGACATAACCAGAGTGGAAAAAAGTTGCATTGTAAAAGCAAGAAAAGGAAAAAAGTGAAGGAAAAATATTGTATCATTGCAACTTAATATGCGTTTCTCCCAAACTTGGAATGTGTGAAAGTTTGCGATGTTTAAAAATTTTATGCATTCACAACTGTTGAAACCTATTTGTTTGTCCCTGAACCGTTGTGAAACTCAGATAACCAAAAATTATCAAACTTCAAAATTGACGTTTTTACCGTGGTGTATTATCACCTTTTGCAGTACAATGAATTATTTTCACTACCGTATAGTTCTCATTGCTCAATGCAAAATGTCATTTTTTTGAGACTCCGGTCATGTCATCAAACCTACGCAGGTTAATTAAACAAGCTCCGCTATTTACGAAGCTCCGCCTTTCACAGGGTACCTGTAAAAAATCATGTTTCATTCAGGCCTGCTGTGGCGAAGGGTTTCAGTTTAGCTCTCACCTTGGCAACTTTAATTTTGGTAGTAGTGGTTACACAGTTCAATTCATGAGGCCACGTTTTCTTTTCTTTTTTTAGAAGATTCCAAACTTTAGGTTTAATTAACTTAATTATTAAGGGCTAGAGTTAGGGTTAGGTATGTTTCTACCAAGCCTACTGCACTCTCCTTGTGCGCTACTGTCACGTTACAGTGGCGTATTAATAAGTTTTCAAATATTAAGGTCCGCAGGCGGATTTGTAGCCACTGCCAACTAAATCATTCAATTAATATTAAATTTAGTAAATTTATAACATAGCAAAGAAAAGTTAACTTAACGAGGCTACTCACTTGATCCAGGTTTTGCTACGTACAGCATATAGGCTGTAAAAGCTATTGCTGCGACATGAGCAACCATTCCGCTGAAAGTTCGTAACGCAGCAAGAACGGTTTCTGCTTTCTTAGATTCTTCTTTCATAGGGTCTTCCAGGTCGTCATCAGGCGCTTCCCACATCTGACAATCTTCGTCGAATTTGTTTTTCATCGTCAACCAACCGTGGTTAATCAAGCGAAAAATAAAATCCGGGGTAAAAAAACAAAAAATCCGGTAGAATTGCCGAACTCACACAAATTTCCTCTGAAAAAAACAAAACAAAAAGTTTGTTCTGATCAAACCTATTACAGCCCATTCCGTGTGTCAAACTAGTTTCACCAGACAAGTGTATTATGAGCGGAATGGGATTAAAAAATGACTTACCAAAGCGTTGTTTTAATTTAATTTAATTTATTTGTTTATGAATGAGCAGACACGAAGTCCATAGTATGAACACATACACTCAGGAGAACGAAGGTTGATAAAAACAGACAAAACAGCACGTAGTACAAGGCATTGAAGCCGGTGGAATCACAGGGTTACAGACACTTTTTGCAACTGCATTGAAGACAGAACCATAGGGTCACAGATACATTTTTAACACCATTGTTAGCTAACACGTAACACTTGTTACAGCACTACTGCGGAGTAGGGTGCTAATTCCTAAACTGGTCGAGTCTAGGTAAAATGCGAAAGCATTGTGGCTTGAAACGCCATCGATCAAACGGATACTGCGAAGTTCGATCACTCATTCACAGAGTAAAATACGATTATAATGATCAAAGAATAGTGACGAGTACAAACAATCTGACTGCATCAATGCACGTAACCATACGTATTTAGATTTTCTGCATCTTTTGAGAAACAGGTACGTGTATTTACGTAGCAGAGCCTCAACGGTAGGAATGTTACATTGAACCTGGTGGCTACTAACACTCGCTCTCCAAGAGAGGTTGTATAGAGCTCTGCAACCAAAATTATATGCCACCTGCAATCTCTGCATGCATGACTTCCTGTGTACACTTTCTTTACCATTACTCTTGAGAATGTCCCAGGCCTATAGCTATGAGAGGCATTCGGGGACATTATTTTGGGGGGTCAAATTGTTTTGCACCCAAATTTTTTTGCGATCAGAAAATTGTGTTGTAAACATCATAAAAACAAAGTCTCTCCTCCCTGAAAATGTATTCAGTTTAGGAATTAGTGTTCTACTCTGCAGTAGTGTTGTACCAAGTGTTATGGGTTAGCGAATAATAGTGTTAAGAATGTACCTGTAATTCTGTGGTTCTGCCTCCAACGCCTTTGCAAAACGTTGTGTTAAGAAAGTGTCTATAAGTCTGTGACTCAGCCTCCAACGCCGTTTTAAAACGTTCTGTTTTGTCTGTTTTTATCAACCTGCGTTGTGCAGACAGTGTGTGTTTGCACTATGGACTTCGTGTCTGCTGGCAAAATAAATTCATTCAAATCACATCTTAAAACCTGGCTACGGTCCTGAATCAACCTATGACACATTGATAATCTGCAACGAATATCTACTAGTTAACTTCAACACTGTGTGGATGCGAACTCCCAACTCAATCACGACTGTGTTAAGAGAAGGATATGTCTCAAATAGTCAGAACTTCCAGCTAGTGCAAATTACGTTCGAAGCGAATCACGGACGTGGATAATTGATTAACTGCCACCTTCGAACAGAAAGTGTTCGCGGTTGCGGAAATATTTGTGGTGCTCGCATCCGCTGTGTGTGCGAAACGAAATCGTAGACTTATGCACTATGCAGTGGGAACAATGCAAATCACAGAAAGAACGAGAATTCGGAAGGCATTAGCTGTACTTTATTGATACAGGAACAAGTAGCGTGCAGCGTTACTGGTCCGCACATAAAAAGCAACTAGAAAAGAAAGAAAAGAACATGTAATATTAGATAAAACTTGCACACACACCTTATGCTGACAGCGTTTCTAAATTCTTCTGCAGCAAGGGACAAGCGCTAGTGCGGTGAGCCACTGGCGCTTCCTCTCTGTTGCTGGGGTCACCAGACGTATCAACAAGTTTCTTTGCAAGGCCACTCAAAAATCCAAGGTGCAGTATGGTATCTAGTAGCATAATACTCCCGTTTTGGTGTTAATAATGTCTTGTCTTGCATGTTTCAAGATTCAATAATAATACAATTAAGCCTAGGTCTAGGTGTAATTATCAATACTAAATTTCAGGAAGTGGCTATAGATTAGATACAGTATATGCCTGTCGATCTTGAAATTTGAAAACTTATTCATATGCCACCTGTGACGTAACAGTAACACATGATGAGAGTGTAGTGGGCTTGGTAAAAACGAAGTAAACATGAAAGATAAACCCTAAAGCTAACCTTAACCCTAACCGTATCCCTAACCCTAACCTAATACTAACCTAACCTTAACTTAAAACTAACCTGTAAAGGTAACACGTAAGCCTGATAAAAAGTAACATCAAATAAACAAATGGAAGAGGTCATCAAATAAAAAGCAAGAATATGTACACAAACAATCCAAAATGGAGTCACAAAGAAATGCAGCATATATCAAAAATATAAAAAAACAAAAAAAAACGCAATAGACATCAGCATAACACAGATGATGGTGGGCAAGCAATGGGTGAAGAGATGAGGCATGTACAGATGAGCAGGTGAGGCAAGCACACAGGTGAAGAATGTAAGCAGCAATAATGGTTATGAGGCAGAGGGCAAGGCATTTTGGTACAACATTTCATAGCAAAAACAAGTAGCAATGGCAGAAAACAATGTTTACAAATACACATCATGAAGAAAAGTAGATTTACCCACAGACCATAATTGGGTGTGTTGCATGGATGAGGTGTTCCCAACCAGATGCATGGTATCACGGAATGAAGTTGAAGAGGAAAGGATGTGAGCAGGTGACAGTATTATTAGCAGTATATAATCATTATTGATTTCAATAAGTATTAGGTACATAAAAAAAAGGGGGAGGGTTTAGTATGTAAAGAAAAAAAAGCAAAGTCAACAAGTTGAGAGTCGAATCATAATCAAAAACCATTGGCATAGCAGCCGAAATGCATAACCAAGATCCACGGTATTTAAATGACAAACTGACCCTTTTATTTGAATTGCGTTAGGCCAGGCATGTCTGTAGTCATTTCTTAAACTTTAATCATAGCTGAAAGAAAGTGCAGTATTTCTCAGAATTGGAAGATGCATTTATTAGTTGCAATTGAAACCACTGGTGTATACGGCAAGTCACTGCCCCCTTTCTGGCAAAGAAACTCGTTGACATTTCAGGCGACCCCAAGTAGCAACAGTGGCTCCACCAGTGCCTGTCTCTAGCCGTGGTCAGAGGGAACATCGCCAGCATATTGGCCTGTTTGCAAGTTTGATATGATTTTAGACCCCCTCAGTGCATTAAGTTTAGCCAATGTTCCTGCCCGTCACTTGCTTCTCTTCAATGAATAGCCATCACCTTCAGAATGTCTGTGTTTTCTGTGAGCTTTATTGTCTTCAGTATGTTTTTTGTGCTTTCTTTAAAGCCACTGTTCAGTATTGTTTTGCTCCCCTTTTCAGCCATCCTGACTAACCTCATTTTGTTTATATTTCATATGTACCCAACACTACTATAGCTGTGTGTAAGGCGTAAGCCCTACACCTAAACACTATCGCGTAACCCTAATCCAAAACCTCACCACTAAATGATAACTGAAAACACTAACAGTAAACCCTAATTCAAAACCGTAATGTAAGGCAGTGGCCAGTGTTTTTTTTAAGCTGTTTTGAGGGACCAAAATGGTCTCTCCAATTCCTCCAACGGTCTCTCAAAATATAACCAACTTTTGTAACTACAGCAGAGAGTTAGAGGTTGTTAACCTTATAAGCGAGTCCTATAATGTTTATTTCTACGCTCAATTCTAGGCCACGCTAGACTCTGTTACGTCATAATTTGAAATATTTGCGGTCTCTTAAAATTTCCTTGCGGTCACCAAAGCGAAACCTTAAAAAAAAACCTGGCAGTGGCTATAAGTTTTTCTGTTGATCTTGATATTTGAAACCTTATGAATACACCACAACTGTAATGGGACAGTAACACACAAGGAAAGTGCAGTCTAGGCTTGGAAGAGACATAGTAAACATAAAGCATAAACTTTAAAACTAATCCCTAAACCTAAAGTTTTAAACCTAACCCCCAAGCCTGAACTTTTAAACCTAAACCTGTCTCCTAAACCCTGAACCTAACCCCTAAACGTATCCATTACACCAAACCCCTAAACCTAAACTGTAACTCTGAAGAGAAAGTTTAGAAACTTATGCAACCACTACTACCAAAATGAAAGTTGCCAAGCTGAGAGCCAAATCAAAAACCATTGGCACAGCAGACCTGAAACATATCCACTATGCTATGATATATATCGGTGGTGTGTGAGTGACAAACTCAATGTTTTATTCAAACCGTGTCATGCAAGGCGTATCTGTAGTCACTACTTAAATGTGAACTCATGTCTGTTTTTTTTTTATTTGCCTCAGAGGTTCAAAGCGATGTGGAATGTAACACCACGCTGTAGTCTCATCATAGGCTGTGCGATTGACAAGATAGCTAACTAAAGCGCATGGTGACACTGCACAACTAAGGTAACAATGAAGTATGCAGAAAAAAATGAGGATTCGGAAGGCAATAGCTATACACTTACACAGGGGCAAGTGGCAGGCAGTGATGCTGGTCAGTACATCAAAAGCAACTAATAAAAGAACAGATAATGTCAGATCAAACTTGCACACAGGCCAATATGCTGGCAGCATTTTCTCAGACCCAGCCAAGGACAGGTGCTGGTGGAGTCACTAGCAGTCCCTAGGGTCATCAGACATATCAACAAGTTTCTTTGCAAGGCTTTTCAAAAAAGGTGCAGTGGACTTGTCATTCACACCAGTGGCCTCGATTGCAACTGGTTGAAAGTGGTAATTGCTTTGTAGGTCATGGTACTTTTGGCATTTTGCAGCCTCAGCCTATGTAGTCGCAAAACTTGCCTCTCTGGCAGTGTCTTCGTAGTGGTCCCAAGCAAAAGTGTCCACAACTGTTGCATCCCATACTAGGCTTAGGCCTCTTTACCAGGAGCCCAAAGTCAAAAAAGACCATCTGGCCTCCTTTTGTCATTTGTCAGGCTCCCGGGTAGAGGGGAGATCAATGCACATCAATGACTTTTTTGGATGGAGGTGATGGCTGAATGTCTAGGGAAGTGGCTTGCATTTTTAGAATAGGAAAGGCCATGGAGCCCCAGCTCATCAACAATATTTCCACAGTGGCATTTTGTGCTTTCAAAGATTTTGACACCAGTTTGGAAGGTGATTGCATTATGGAGTTCATCAGTGCTGAGAAGATTTCCAACGTTGGCAATTGGGGACGCTTCTGACTAAGCAGCAGTGTGACTCTCTTGTGGAGCGAGTAGCCTTCAGTGGTTCCAAGGTCTTTTTGGTGTTTAGCAGGGTATTGAGTGAATCTCTATAGGCGAGATCATCCCAGGCTGATTGTATTCCTTTTTGTAGTGGTGATGAATCATGGTGTTTGAACCAAGCATCAACTGTATCGTTTACATCCCCATAAGGGACTCTTAACTTCTAGGTTAAGAGAAAGAACTAAACGGTTGACTATGCCCTTACAGGCAAGAGACGTTGACAGGAAACATCGCAGGGACAGGTCTGCAGCAGAGCGAACACCCACGCCTACATGTTTGATCGGTAGGGATGCTTGTTACCAGTTTTCTTTCCCAAAAGACACATCATTGCATATTTTTTCCATGATGGCTTTTATGGCAATGTCAAACACTTCCAGTTCCTTTGTGCACTACACAGTAAATATAAGTTTGGGATTGAGAGACAGTTTTTTGATATGAAAAACACTTGATGTGGCTTTATCAGCTCAAGGTTTTCGATGATGTTGTCAAGCACTTTAGTTTTTGCCTCGAAATGCAGTGGGGTGGATTCCTGATGCAGAGGTGATCCTAATAACTGCCATAGATTGGGGGCAGGGATTGAGATGGATGATAATTCATCCTGGAAAAGCTTACTTGTTTGGGACCGCTCTTCAGTGGTTTTGTGGTTTAAATGAGCAGCTCACATTTAGAATTATTTATTTCCACATTTAGAATTATTTATTTATTTCATGTCTGTTTTTTGAAATATACATCACAAGTGATCCCAAAAATTTCACACAATCTTGTGTGAGTACTTAAAGAGTCTTGTGCACTATGGAAAAATCCAATACAACCAAGGTGTGACTTGAACCAACAACCCCTTGCATAGCAGCTGTAGTCACTTCCCATTTGACCACATTGACCGTGGTGTGACCAGCTCCAACTCACTTTTATGAATAAATGGATTTATTCATTTTTCACCACCACCTTCAACTCATCAATGGCAGTTATGTTCTCAGGAAAACATGACGTCATAAGTGAAGTAGTTTTTGGGTCATTTTGGCTCATGTTACCTTGCCTAGGGCTTAACTGCTAGACCAAATTCTTTTGCTGAAGTTTTCATTGGAAACTAGACATAAGTCTTGAGTCTTTTGAGCCTTTGATCGACTTTCTAACATTTCTGGTTCAAAAGTTATGATCTAAAACAAACAAATTAATTAATTAGCTAATTAGTCAAATATTTTTATTACTTTAGATCCGGGGTCTCCAAACTACAGCCCGCAAAGCCATTTCATCTGGCCCACGGAGACATTGTGTCAATAATGAAAAAAGAATAAATTCACAAAAGCTAATTGATTTGGCAATATGTAACATACCCTGAAACAAAGACATTACGTAAGTTGTCCGGCCCTTGGATTGTTTTGTAATAGGTTATATGGCCCTCGGACAAAAAAGTTTGGAGACCCTTGCTTTAGATCATAACTTTTGAACCCAAAACCCCAGCAGGTCATCCAAAGTATTAAAAGATTTGGATTGTAGCCTACTTTTCAATAAAAACTTCAGCAAAGTACTACCATCTAACGGTTTGGGCCCAGGGCCAGGTGAAATGGGCCAATGTGGCCTAAAAGTCTTCCACTTATGACGTCACTCACAAAAAATGTGCACGCCCCAACCAAAAAAATTTTTTACCAGTGCAGACTAGAAGACTTTCCGAGTCTTGAGTCTTTGAACAGCTCTCTACCACTTCCGGCGCCCAAGTTGCACTTGCTCAAAGCCACATGCGATCCAGTTGTTTTGGTGCGAGAATCCTTGAAAGCGGCCTGACGCCAAAGTGTTAATGTGGTCTTCCTAATGTTGTGGAAATATCTCGAACTAACAAACGAAATTCTTAAATTTGTTTAGAAATAGGGTATGACTCATGCAATGTTCCATTTGTTTCATGATATGTTTGTAAAGCCACATCAATGACCCACACCAAGCGAATCTATCGCAATTTATTGCGTAAGGAAACTAGTTTCGTGTGTTACACATCTTCAGTCCTGCGCAAGAGTCGACATATGAAACAAAAAGAAAAAGT
>Ga0210059_1008143_pt1 | contig 16593 bp, 6 predicted proteins | sample Ectturendosymbi2_FD_188042 | JGI IMG/M metagenome (GOLD analysis project Ga0210059, IMG submission 188042) | Ecteinascidia turbinata endosymbiont from Florida, USA - Sample 2 (SPAdes) (version 2) | ecosystem: Host-associated > Tunicates > Ascidians > Unclassified | place: Key West, Florida...
ACGACGCTACCTATCGACAAAAACGACCTCGTTTCACATACGTTTTGCTTTAAGATTTTGGAAACCTCTCTGCTGTCAGGCTGAGGGCAGTTGAGATGTGTCAGTTGCAGTAATCTTGTTCCATCGCCTTTTTCCTCGACCAGTCGTGCCAAGCGTTTAGGCCATTCTACGTTCACTTCTTCCATCGTATAATGACTACGAAATAAAAATGCAGCAAATAGCTACGCGGTGCGTGTTTTTTCGCAGAAGCGCAACATTAGATTGCTGCAAGTTTCAAACGTAAATACAATAATACGATCTAGAGAACAACATATTCGCGCAAAAACGCACTTGTGATGTCCTGCACCGGCCATTGTACATTGAAATGGATGGTCTGCTTGGGATTTAGTTTGAGCAAAGGAATCCTGATTCGTTTGATTGCTGTGCTCGTATGGGCGTGAAGGCGCATTGCACGAGACGTCATATGAATCAACAAACTACTTTCTTACGATTGTTTTTCTGACGCGAAAGTGACTTTTATGGAGGATCTACCAAAACAACGGGAAAAAGTTTATTGCTGCTTTATTATTTTGATTTAAAACCCTTTAACGCCCGCTCCGACCACTATGATGGCCGCTACATTTCTGGCCATAACTCGCCAGTCGCTGGAGCTAGAGAGCTGTTCAAACCCTCTACGGATTCGGGAAGTCTTCTGGTTTAAATTAAAAAAAACAGCTAAGTTTTGTTTTTTTGTGTGTTACGTCATAATTGGGGTAGGTTTGCGCATTTTTGGCCGAGTACACCTGGCCCTGAGCGCCAATCCAACAAGCAATTTTCGGCTCAAGTCTTGTTTGGGAAACTGGGCTATATAATCCGAGTTTTAGAGGGTTTGATCGGCTTTCTAACGTTTCTGGATCCAAAATTGTGTCTCAAAAACCCAAAAACCCATAACTCAGCAGCAGATTGAGCTAGAAAGCTGTTCAAACTCTCTAGGCTCGGAAAGTCTTGTAGTTCAGAATACAAAAAAAGTAAGTTTTGGATTTCAAGTTTTGTGCTGATGACGTCATAACTGGGGTAGGTTTTACTTTTTTTGGATGACGTCATCAGCCGATTTCTTAGCTCAAGGTTTTATTGGAAATTAGGCTATAACATTAGCAATAATTTTGGCTCCAAAACGCTAGAAAGCCAATCAAGAGCCCTGAAGACTCGGATTATAGCCAAGTTTCCAAAAAACTTGGTCCAAAAATAGTGTTTTGGATTGGCGCCCATGGGCAGGTGACCTCAGCCACAAATGCGCGAAAACCTTCTCCCATTATGACGTCACCCACAGAAAACTCCTAGCCCAAACATTTAAAAAAAATCTAAAATAAAAAACTTCCCGAATCCGTAGAGGTTTCGAACAGCTTTCTAGCTGTAGCGGCTGGCGAGTTGCAAAGCTTATTTGAAATGCTTTTAACAAATCTGTTATTAAGATTATAGTTCCAGTGCCGACTATAATCTTAATAACAGATTTATTAAAAGGATATAATCTTAAAAACAGATTTGTTAAAAGGGTTGATATTTTTTGTCCGCTCCCGCCCCGCAAATTTTAAACCCGCCCCGCACCCGCAGGAATTTGATAAATCCTGCCCGCTCCAGCCCCGCGAACTTCTAACCCGCCCCACAGGCCCTCGCAACCAGACCCTCACTGTTTCCGTCGCAAACCTGCCTGCCCCTGTTATGGAAAACCACTAAAAACTCGTACAACGCGTTTCATCGCTGGTGACAATTTATCAACCTGCGTTGTGCAGGCAGTGTGTACTTGTGCTATGGACTTTGTGTCTGATTACAAATTAAATTCAGTCATTCAATGGTTCATTTCAAAACTAACGAAAGTCTTGAAAAACACTATAAAGTAAAAAAGTGAAACCTAGTCAAACTTTAGCGCTTCTTTCTCAGAGCACTGTTAAAAAAAGTATGTCGTTCATTGAGGGTCTCTTAAATTTTCTCTTCTGCTATTTACATGATCATCGATACTAAACACTCCTGCATTAGCAGCGCTGGTTGCCATTACGCAGAACGTATTTCCTGCAAGACCACTGAGATCTGGAAACTTCAATCTGTGGTCTCGCCACCACCGGAGAATGTCTCTACACCAGCTATGTCAAACCCGAAGCCTGCATGCGGTCCAGCAAGCTTTTCATTATTATGTACAATACGACAGTCTGACTTTAATTTTATAATCTCAAATTCGACATTTTCGATGCAATGGTCTTTGGTGCCTGTTTATCATGTTCGACGTGTCCAATCACGCCTGGGTGCGAAACTGCTTTCTACAGTAGTTTATGATTTTTACTCATGTGTTCCTCTGCACTAATTCTAACTACCCTTGTTCTTCCATTAGGAGTAGCACTAGATTTGCCAATGGCATCACACTTTGGGAGTGATTAAAAAGCACCATGCAGCCGTTGCCATTGCAATTGGGAATTAAATGCTCTCAGCAGTTTTAAACTAAATTTTGGTTTGCTAAGATGAAAGTAAGTTGTTCATTGTGCGGCCCTCACGAAGACACACAACACAGGTCAACGAAAAAGCACTTTTTGTATTAAACGAGAATATGACATGACTTTTTTGGATAACTTTTGGGTGCTGATTCCAAATTTGGCATTCGTTTTCTTGTGGCACATCAACATTTGGAGTTACAGCAAAAGGCTTTTTTAGGTACATATAAACAGTTGTATGATAATATGTTAGCTTTCGTTTCTAAGTGAAAAATGACCTGATAATTCATTCTATATAAAGTTTGTTAATTTATTACGAATGATAAAAAAAACAAGTTCAACAAACAAACAAACAGAGGACACCTGGTCTTGATAGTGGAACCCATAAAACTTCTCTAAGTGTTTTGAACAAGACTTTCTTTTAAAAAGCGTGGTTGGGCCACCACGAGACAACATCCACCAGGTGATACCATCACTGATTCATTTCAGAACCCCTGGTATCTGAATATTATTCACCCTGGTAGTCACTCATGGCATCAAGGTTTTCCAAAAAAACTTGGTGTGAATGGAGAAAATGCATCATTACAGATGTATGCAAGCCCATCTCCATATAAGCTAAAGCAATTCTGCAACTTCTGCTTAAAAAATGAGCATTAATATTTCTTATAAAGATCGAGCATATCCACCTGAATGTCTTCTGAGCTTGTAACTCCAGTGCATTCTTAACTGGACATTCTTAACTTGAAGTTCCGATCTGTCAAAACCTGTACAAATCTACAGTCCTACAAAATTCCTTTCAATTTAGCTTTCCCGAGATCAGGGAAGCTTGTCGTACAAATAGTTAAATTGAAGCTACTGGAATTGCATTTGGCCATTGGTTTCACAAAATTTTTCATCAAACCCAATTTTGTATGACAATCTTGATTGTTATCATACGATTCGTTCAAATTAACGGAACGTGCAATGGGGATTTAATGTTTTAAATTCCCTGTGTGCACAGAGATATCAATACGTCACTCAATAAAACAGATTCTAGCATTTAAATCACTCACTTAAGGTTGGTAAACTTGCTTTACTTTCGCAAATGGCATGTCTGCTACATCAATTGTTATTCTACGTTATGTCATAATGCAAAACAATGCTACCTTCTGTTGTTCATAGGCCTGTAGTAGGCTAGGTAACTGGTAACCAAAACATACAGATCTCAAAAACTAGATGTGCTACAAAAAAATGATATTTTTGAAATCAGCGTCAAAAATACTTTCAGAGGCACTTATTGCTATCACCGTTTAAATTTTGCTGTTGACCAGTGTAATTTTTGGCCCAATGGGGCATTTTGCTTGGCGTAGCTGCTCTGCACCTTCGCACCACAAGCTCTCTGCAGCATTAATTTTTTTGCTCATGTCACTTGCATTGCGTCAACATTCAGTAACCCGCACAAAGGATTTTTTAGTTGTCGCCCGCCCTGCACCCGCACGATAACTCTGCGGATTAACCCGTTCCGCGCAGGACTCCAGTCGGCAACCGCGCGAACTTTCGAAACTTGCAGCAAAACTACAAAGTGGTACATTGACAATAATGACCAAAAGGTACGATAAGGTCAAAACTCACTTGTACGGCTTTCTCGCACCAATAAGATTGACAACGCAGTTTGAATGCTCGATCAACTCACGAATAGCATCGTCGTCTTGATTGATGCTGAATTGCTCCTGTTGGAAACAAACAGAAAAGATTCTGCTGTCAGTGTTCCTCAAAAATTCTGAAACAGTGAACCTCTGGGAACAGCGTTTTATAGGCTGGCCGAAGATCCCTTTGCACGTTGTTAAAAACTACGCCATTGCTCGACCGTCCTCATGCTTTTCATCAAGCGGATAGCCCTTCTTCAAACATTCACGTAACTCTGTACAAATGCAAACCAATTTGAAATAGCCAAACTGCAGTTTTTAGGCCCTAAGTATTGCTTGCTTTCAAAAGTTGTGGGTGTTACATTTAAAAGATCCGCCCAACGATCAGTTTGATACAGCAAAAGCAGCCATTTTAGTGATTTTGCCAAAAGAGTTCCCACCAGCACAGTTGAATAGTAAATCCACAACCAGCTCGCGATTCCAACATAAACAAAACAATCATACCCGAAAAAGGAATTGTCCAAGATCGGCCATCAACCTCATTCTTCGAGTGCGATCGGAAGTTCCTCGGTAAGGAATCATGACACTGGAACCTTTTGAACCTGCATCAGACGCCATCTGATACATTCACAGCCACACAGGGAACAAGGTAAACAAAGAAGAAACAAATGAAACTAAAAGCCAATACCCAGGCAGGCAGTAAAGGAATGTAATTTTGTGAACAGAAAACCTTAGTGGGACTGAAACGAATTATAATAGCATTTGTTAAAGGACACTCGTTTTGAAGTGATAAGGATCATTGAGTATTCAAGTAATTTCACATCAAATAGATTATATTTGAACCAAGGTGTAATGACTGATGATGCCTAGTGTTGCGTTAAAATCGATTTCCTATTCAAAATGTGTGGTTGATTGATTCCTTACTTTTTTCACCTGTGGGGTGAAGTTACTTGAATACAGATATGTCTAAGTTTGAATCATCGCAATAAGGTGTAAGCAGAGTCCAGTCGGCTGATTCCTCGATAGCCTACTGAAAAACTAGAGCTTTTAATTGTCAATCATTGAGTATTTTTAGGTTTTCAGTCGTTGCAACATTTTAAATGAACAACGTTTTCAAATGTACAAGTTCTTTTTCTTATCTGGACAGAAACTAAATGTACAGTGGATACACATTGGTGGATTAGTTTTGTAAAATTTTTGTGGAGTTAACATCACCCACGCTTCAATGTTTGCCAGCCTGAAACAATTATAAATTAACATGTTCCATTCCGGGTTCATGAATTGGTTTGCCAAATTCCCATGTTCCCTACTGGTGTGTTTTTCCACAATTGTCCTCAAGAAGTTTCGCACCTTTACAGGACACACCTTTGAAAAGTCGCCAAAGCGCAAAAATTCGCACCACCGTCGTCTGAGGCGCGTGAGAGCGCAAGAGTCGGTCTAATGCTTGTCGCAGATCAAACGTCGGCTTGCCGATTTGCCTATACCCTTTCCTCATGCAATCCGCAGTGCTTCAAATATTCATAAAAGTTTTAAATACAGTATATCATTCTTTCCAATTACGCTGCATTCATTGCGATCTATGATACATGCAAAAACCAAACCTAACAACGGTCTCAGGGGAGTTGCGTTTTCGTGAGCTTCTTTTGATTTGTGGCCTTCCAACCACATCAATTTTGCCAGATTTCATGTGCAAATAATCAACAAGTTGACACTCTAAAGTAATTGGTGCATTGTTCTTTGCTTGGAAAGTTTCCAACTCATCGACACCTTGTTTTATGCTGTATTCACTGCGTTTTTTGTTCCTTTCATAATTCAAACCTACCAATGTTCTCGATGGGGTGCCTTTTCGCGAGATATTTTTTCTTTCGAATTTGTAGCCTATCAATCGCTTCAACGTTGCCAAATTTCGTGCGCAAACAAGCAACAATTTGAAAAATTACAAACATTGATACAATCTTTATTGCTTGGAAAGATATAAACCCATCAATGCCTTGGCTGATGCTGTAATTACTGCAAGAGTTTGTTCCTTGCGACAACCAAACCTACCTATATTGTCAATGAAGCTGTCTTTTTGTGTGATGCCTTTTCTTTCCTATTTGTATCCCACCAACCGCTTCAACGTTGCCAAATTTCATGCGCAAATAAGCACAAAGTTGAAAAAACAAAGACACTGGTTCAATGTTCATAGCTTCAAATGTTTTAAAACCCTTTATAGGGCCATTCCATGTCAATTCTCAGGAAGTGGTCAAGGCACCCTCTCCAATTTTCCTGAAATTTAACTCAGATTGTCATTACCCCATAGGATGAACATCTGCAAAATTTGAATGAAATCTGTCAAGAAATGGCATGATTATGAAACTTTTTAGTTGGGGGGGAGTAGACGGGGAGACGCAAATTATTCATATTTGGCCATGTTTAAAGCCTTATTACTGCCAAACTACATGAGTGAACAACCCCAATATTTCAGGGATGCTAGTAACTTTGCCAAATATTGAAAAAATAACATTATCTGTTTTTTGACTTTCAAAGGTCAAAGGTCATGGTCTCCCAAATTTGACTGTTTTTAGCTCCTGCTACAAATTTTCTAAAATTTTCAAACCTCGCCACAGCTGTATTTCTTGATAGTTTTCGCTCATATTTGGAAGAATTGTTGCTGATAAAAGTAGCGTTGACCTACGAAAATTTTATTGCAAAATATCAAAAGGTTTGTGAGATATCTTGGGTCAAACTTGGCACGAAATGAAAAAACTAGAAAATTGGGTATCTTTGTCGCCTTGGCTCCCCAGTCATTGGTAAACCTGTTGACCTGCTTTTGTTTTGACTACTTTGCTTTTTCAGTTTTTCTCCTGTTTGAGTTCGCCAAATCCGCCACAAAGCTATCGCCAATACCTCAAAATATGCGCGGTGAAAAAACTTTCCTTACAATACCTTCCTGGTGGACGTAACTTTAGCGGTTCGAAAGTTATCGCAAAAATCGTGCAGTAATGTGAATACATCGGCTTCTGCGGTTCCTAAAGGGTTTCTTGCAAGAGCAAAAATGCCAAATATCTAAGTGGAGCCGCCTCTTCGCGAAATGTTTTTTTCCGTTGCCAAATTTCTTGTGCACACAAGGAACAAGTTGAAGCAAGTAAAAACATTCGTGCAATGTTCATTTCTTGAAAAGTTACCCTGGAATGCTAACGTTGTTGGTATGTCACACGAACACTGACCCCATGCGAATTTCACTCGTTTTCAAGAAAATAATCTTGGCTATTTTTGGCCAAGGTTACCAACGGTGAAAGTTTTTGTTTTTTAGCCTTTTCGGCCAAGGATACCAATGGTGAAAGTTGTTTTTACTTGGTCATTTTTGGCCAAGGTTACCAAAGGTGAAAGTTTGTTTTCTTGGTCATTTTTGGCCAAGGATAACAACAGTGAAAGTTTCTTATTTTCAGCATTTTTGGCCAAAGATACTAATGGTGAAAGTTTTGTTTTTTCTTTGTCATTTTTGGCCAGGCATGCAAACAGTAAAAGTTTGTTTTTTTAGCTTTTTCGGCCAAAGATACCAATGGTGAAAGTTTGTTTTTTCTTTGTCATTTTTGGCCAAGGATACCAATGGTGAAAGTTTTGGTTGGTCTTGGTCATTTTTGGCCAAGGATACCAATGGTGAAATTTTTGCTTGGTCTTGGTCATTTTTGGCCAAGGTTACTTTTATTGGCCACTTCGGCTATGAATACCAATGATGAAAGTTATGTTTGTGATTTAAGATTTTGAGCGACATCTGGCATCAGGCTCTGCCAAACGCGAATTCGCTGGAGGCAATCTCTGGCACCCCACTGTGCAACCAGGACTTTGAGCTCTGGGAGGCAACTGCTGGCATGGGATTGCAAGTACGAGCATACTCGTACACCGGTAGGCAAGCATTGGCATGCAAGTACGAGTATCTCGTACCCTGGAATGGAACGTGTTAACAAAAAACATCTAAGTCATGCAGCTTCAAAGAAGAGGACAAATTGACACAACGTTTTATTTCTTGGCACCCAGCAATGAAAAAGTGCTTTTTGATCAACCATGGGTAAATCTGCCTTTTTGATCAATGATTTTGGTTAAATGCTAACTTGTTGTGTCCTAGTAAGCATATTCGTTTGCCCTTTCACTATTTCTTGTCGGCCAAGAATATAAATTGCTTTTAGATTAACTAGGAATAAAGGCTGTGTTTTTTATCAATAATTTAGTTAAACACTACAGTTGCTTACCCCTTCCTCTAGCCCAGTGTTTCTTAACTGAGGGCATCAATAGATTTCAAAGAGGGCGCGAGCCCTTATGCATTGTGCAATATGAAATGTTTGATCAATAAATTCACCAATAAATACATTTGCTTATACAACCTGCTAATTGTCATGGGGGTATGAAACAAAGGACAATTACTTGAAGGGGGCATCGTAGAGAAAAGGTCAAGAATCACTGCTCTAGGCAAACCAAACACAATGTAAAAGTTATGTAAAGGAGCAGCATGCATTGCAAACTTGGCAGCTTACATGCATGTGCAGAACAAAGCAAATCAAGTGGTTGGCCTAACACAAAAACATGAACTTTTGATCTACCAGTTGATGTCAAAGGTACTGTGGGTAGATCGCATGGCATTTAACACCCTGGCTGATTCAATTCAGTGCAAGTCATCAGAGTAAAGTCAGGTAACAACAAAAATGTACACAGTTAATTGTGTTGTGCAATATCAGCTCATGTGGGTATGCAATGCACATCAAAATGCATTGCAAAAATAATTCAACGCATTTATAAATAAATATGTTTTGCATTTTTGTAGTAGGTAGATCATTTTGACTTGTTCATTTTATAAGTAGTTTGTGTTGCATGCTGAAAAAATGTGAGCACCACGATTTAAGGCAACCACTTTAAAACACCTTAAGGGGAGATAGGGCAGTATTTCCATTTTCTTGGCTGTAGTTTTTAGATTGAAATTTTAAGCATTTTGTATTTACAAATAGCTTGGGGTCCTGTTACTTTTACACCAATGCAAATTCTGGGTTACGTAAAAATCATTCAATGTTAACCTCCCTTTTGAAAGCTACTTACAATATTTACCTGGCCCATGACCATAACCTGTCCTCATGTATAGTATTTCTTGATATTTCTAAAGCCTTTGATAGGGTTGTGCACACAAACTTGCTTCTCAAACTGAAACAAATGGTTATTGTAGGTTCTTTGTTGACTTTACTAACTTCTTATTTGGAAAACAGATCTCATGTGGTACGTAGTAATGGAAGCACCTCTGAAATATGCTATACAAATTGTGGTGTACCCCAAGACTCCATCCTTGGACCCCTTCTTTTTCTTATATCAACAACATTTCTGATAATATTCACTTATCTATTTCTTTATTTGCTGATGATACAACTTTGTATTTTTCATCCAAGTTCCCAAGCCACTTACACCTGGTCCTGTCAGAAGATCTCATAACTTTAGGAAAGTGGTCTGACACTTGGGGTGTTGGTTTTAATGCTCAAAAAACAAAGGTTTTAACTATATCTAGTAAATCGTAGTGAACACTTTCCTCTGATTTTTAATAACATGCAGCTCCAAGAAGTTGATAGCCACAAGCATCTAGGCTTGCTCTTCCATAACAGTCTCTCCTGACATCCTCATATTATAAGCCTTCATCAGCATGCTATGCGACATGTTAACCGTCTTAGATCTATTTCAAATTTGGTGTCTAGATTTGCTCTTTTTCTGGATTTACAACTCATTTATTCTACCAATTTTTGCTATGGTAGCATCGTTTACGACACTTGCTCACCATCTGATGCTATGACACTTGCTCACAATCTGATGCTATGACACTTGCTCACAAATCTGAAATCTGATGCAGACAACAGCTGCAAAAATAATCACAGGTTGCATTAAGACAACAGCCAATGACACTGTTTTGAAAGACATTTCTTTTGTTAAGCTCAGTACTAGAAGAGAGAAGCAATTTCTACTTTACTACTATAGGATAGTGTTTGGTATGGTGTCACCAACCCTGCATCCTCTCATCTCAAAAATGTATAAAGATTTGTCACCATACATGGTCAGAAACAGTCTAAATGTCCAGATTCCTTTGGCTAAAAATAGCATACTTTTCAACTCATTTTTTCGAAATGCTGCTAGTTTGTGGAATGCATCGCCCATTGTCAAATCTTCCGCTAGTTTTTCGTCCTTTAAATTACGTCTAGAAACTTTCTACTGTGGCTCAAAGTGTAACTGCTGGCACCTTCATGGTAGCAACCCCCGTAACACATCGTTACGCTGTAGATTGCACTTGGGTCACAGTGTCCTAAACCTGAACAAGCGCACTTATGGTATGTGTTTATGTGGTAGTAAAGAAACAGAAGAACATCTACTCCTTAACTGTTCTCTTAACTCTGCACTTCGAGTTGACCTGATGCAATCTGAAATCAATTTTACAGAAAGTCTGCAAGATTTACTGTCAAGTGTGTCACACGATCTTTCAAGACTGTTGCAACTTCTACTATTTGGACATCCTTCGCTTAAACTCAAACCCACAGCTAATTTGTATAATGCTATCTCTAAATATCTTGAATTAACTAACTGCTTTACCTTGCCATAACACCTTGGATTTCTCTATTATAGTAACCCCTTTATCATTCTGTAACTAATTCTACATTTCACATTTTTCCTCATTTTATAATTTGTTGTATGCTTGTAATTTACCAGTCTGTGTCTATTTGTGCTTGCAATCTTTTGTTAATTGTTTGTCATTTGTTTGCAATCTTTCGTTAACTGTTCGTCGTGAAATGTTCACTCGACATGACGCAACAAAGAGTATATTCAGGCTCCGGCCTGCCGCTTGTCGTCGTTAAATAAAATAAGTATGCAGTAATGCACGTATCAAGTTTATTTTAAAACTGTGCAAAATGCAAATACAGACTGCAAAAAGACATTATGACTTAACACAAAAACCTATCAAATTCAAGAATATACAATGACACTTACCCAAATGATTCAACACTGCATGTCCAACGCATCCTGTCCCACCAAAAACAGTTGCCACAATACCACTGAAAGATGACCGACCACCTTTACCTTGAGGCAAATATGAATCATGCACTGATCGACATTGTTGAGTATAAGGCAACTGTGATGAAACCGCAATGCATGGGCTTTTATGAAAACCTGGTAATACAATTGAAAAACATGAAGAACTGTTGTCTGTAAACTGTGAACAACACAGACATCTCATTATTGTTTGGTTTGGTGACAGAAGCATTTGGTGACAGGCTAAAGCCTGAGGTGTATTGTCTCTTGCCAATGCAGCAGTTTGATGATTCACTCAGCGGTTGGAGATCATTGATGCAACATTTGAATGAGCAGACATTGTACCTCTTAGCTATACCTGCTCTAGGTCCTAATCCACATATTTTATTAGGGCATGGTTTGGAAATCAAATGTTTCCACCTTTGATCCATTTTAGTCGCAGGAAACTTTGCTATCATCTGAAGCAACAAGATACATTTTGTACGTAGCTAGGTGGAAGTGATCACTCAGTCGTTAATTGGTCGATCTGTCAATTAGGAAACCTATCAACCACTCACATTGTCCTGACTATAACATACAAGTTTTCCTTGAGCAAGAGTGTCAACATTACCTGCAATAGTACAAAATAAATTCAGATTTTGGACTGTTCCTTTTGCCATCAATTAAAAATAATAAAACAGCTTGTCACTTCGGAAAAAAACTTCAAACTCAATGATTTAACAAAATTACCAGCATGACTCTTGCGAAGCACAATTGCCTTTTCAAAATTTCACTATTATTTTTAATAGTGAAATTTTGCATTATTTTTTTATTGATTTGCTGCAGACACCTGGTCCACATAAGTGGCACAGTATGGTTATGGTTGTGGTTTACATTTTTGCATCTATGTCTCAGAATCAGCCTTGGAATTTTTAGCTAGTCTTAATTTTTCCTGGTCTGCAAAAGGTTTAAGTTGACCCACAAATGAAAGCTCTAAATTTGTCACAGGTTTTCAAAGAAGCAGCCGACTGGGCTCCTCTTTCACAACATTACAATGATTCAGACTTGCACATATCTAAATTAACATAATTAGTCTCTGAATCAAATCAATCAACAAATGATTTGCTATAATCAATCAGCAAATAATTTGCTGATTAATTATACATAATTATATTAATTATACTTAAACAAATTTCAAAATCACAAGAGGCAAATTCAAACCACATAGAATCTCTTATAACTAGGGCAACCAGAAGTCAAATATGCTCTGCCTATTTTGAAATTTACAAATTTTGTTGGGTCAAAAGTTTCTTGCAGCACAGTTTTTTCTGTTTATATTTTATTGAAACTATAACAACAAATATTGATATGCTTTTGCAAATTTATAATTTTGTAATAATACTGGGTTTGTTGCAATTTCTAACGTAATGATGTTGTTTTGCCCCACTACTGGACAATTGAATAGTACGTAGGATATGCATGGTAAGGCAAGAATCGTGGCCTTCCAGAACTTGGTTTGGTAATTGCTCAATCCACTATGCATAACAGTGTCTCAACATTATGATGTTATCAGGTTTGACTCTGCTGTAGTGATTAATGTACTTATTAATTATCCCTAAAGTTAAGAAACATTTTCTTTTTAAATTTTGAAGCATAGAGTGCATGAATATGCTTCTGGGTTAACCTCAACCTAAAGCTGAATTATTTTGAAGTTGCACACGCAGAAAATTTATAGGTCAAAATATAGTCAAAATTTATAAATTATAAAGTCAAAATTCCATGTTTTTAGGTCTAAAACTTTGTTGTCCTACTTATAACAAACAAAGCACCTTCACATTACATGCTGTTTCTTAAACTTCTCAAAAACTATAGTCTTCAAAAATGATTAACTGCCATGAAAAGAAAATAGGGCATATATAACGCGCTATTAACACAGGTTCAGTTGCTTGATTAAAAACTAAATACTTAAAACTTCTTGCTTGATTGACCTCAAATTTTTAGGGCTAATGCATGTAGGCGTTCAGGGCTAAAACATTTATGTAAATTTTAATTGCAAAAAAATTATTATGAAAAAAGTAGTCACGTTTTATGGAATAACTGATTGCATCTTGTTGTTTTGAAAAAGCCTATGAGCAGCAAAATGTTGTTCAATGCAAAACTACATTACTTGGAGAGTTCTTGCTTGCATGACCTCAAACTTGCAGGGTTAATGCATGTAGATATGAAGAACATTCATGTAAATTTTCATTGCAATTCACCAAGTACAAAAAAGTTATGTTTTGTGCAACAACTGATTGCACCTTGCTGTTATATAAAAGTGTTGTAGCCTGCACATAGCAGAGGACATTCAGTAATAACTACGTAACTAGAAAAGTTCTTACTTGATTAGCGTCTGATTTTCCACACTATTACATGTACAGTAAGGTTATCGTGTTTCATGCAACAACTGATTGCACCATGTAGATTGTAGACCATACTTGGACAACTAGAATATTTCTAGCTTTTCTAAATTATAATAGAATTAAAATTAAGGCTAACTCAGCTGTTACAAATTAGTATAGAGCTAACATTAGTGGATTTGTCAAAACTGGAAATTGAACTGAAATTCAAATTACATTTACTCAAATCAAAGCAAACTTTAATCCAAATTCAATTCATGCCCAAATGTAGATTCATTCTCATAGTCATAAGCATGAAAATAGCTAAGATTCATATGCCAAGATGGCACGTTTCACACTGTACAATTTGCCTGCATGGCTAAGACTCGTTCCGACAGAGCCAATGTCGCTGTCATACCCTGAAGTTCTCGAGCAACAGCCTTCAGATAGGGGAAACAATCTTCATTTTTCCAATACCCTAAAACAGGAATTCCCAACCTGGAGTGCATGTACCCCTAGGGATACATTTGTCTACCTGAAGGGGTACATTTAAGGATAGCAATAAAAGGGAACAAATTATATTTATAAATTATTTATTTCCAAATATTTATACATATATCAGCAAATACTATTTGCAAAAATTATTACATATATATGGTTAAATATATCTATGATTAGTCGTGATAAAATCTTTGTGAAAATCTGGATCTATTGTAATAGAACTTTATCTAAAAATCCACGAATTCAGTAGATTTTTGTTATTTTATTCAGCCTTTTTGTCATTAAGAGATTTTTGGGGATGCATGCTCTTTTGTCAAAATGCTAAAGGGGTACATGGTCAGAGAAAAATTGGGAACCCCTGCCCAAAAACACCACAGCTGACTGCCTGTCATAAGTACCTGGTGGTTGTTGTGACTTCTGCATGTGAGTAAATAAGCAATGTGACGTAATAATAACCATTGATAAGAAGACCACATGGTTTGTACTGCATCTTCGAAAAGAAATTGATCAAGTTTTAAAATTTTTCCTCTTTAAATGATGGTGGCATGGCATCTGTGACCATTTTCTTGCACTTTCATTGCATGAGGGTTCATTCTCGTTTCATCTTTAAAAATACCATTGGACAAATTAGCATTTTTGGCAAAACCAGAAATTAGATTAGAACTAAAATTCGAGCACTGAAGCTTTTAGCAAATTAGACCAGAATTAGAATTATTATCATTTCTCTCTAATTCATCTAATTAGAAAACTAGAATTATTTGGTTGTCCAAGTCTGTTGTAGACAACTGTTGCAGATTACATACAAGTAAAATGACAGTTGCATGCTGGTGTAGAAGGTGTTGAGATACCATATATACATAACAATAAAGCATTCAAGGCAGTGATGAGTGTTTAGCAAAACGAAGAAAATAAGAATACTGAATTTTCAATTAACCTTTGTTTATTAATATTGAAATTTCAATTAACCTTTGTTTACTACGATTTTTATAAAAACATTCACTATGGTGAAGGCTGTAACTACGGTTAATACGCCCAGCTGCTTTTTATGACAATTTTAATACGTTCCTAAAAATTTCAACATACATTTCTGTTTGATTTGACTAGACTTCATATATTATGAATAATTTTACTATTTCTTTGTAGATAAAATTTGTAATTTGTCATGAAAAAGTTTCGTTCAGCAAGACATTGTGAAATTTTAACACACAAATTAACCTATGTAATGTTGCGATCGGAAAGCTTGAGCAGCATATGCGCAAAGCTTCACACTGTGGCAGCAAGCAACAATAGAGATAACCAGACGAGATCACTCTTGTCATCACCGTTAGCAACTACAATTAACTGTTTATCTGGTTCACAAGCATTGTTTACAGACCATTCACGAAGATCACTCTATCAGGATCGCTCTATTATTGTTTGTTCGCGCCACTTGTATATGGATGTTATTCTTCGCACACATCCCATCCATGGTCAATCGCACATTCAACGCAACGCCAACCAAGAGATTGAAACAGTAACTTAGTTTCATTTCGAGTATGTTATTTGAATTAAACAATGGATTTGATGTCTTTCTGCTTCGGAGACGCCAGGACTTCGATAAACAAATTTAATCAGGCTCTACTGGCGCTAAAAACACAAAAACACGTTAAAAACTTCATTTTCGTTTTTTAGCCCTGATGAAGACAGTTGTATCAACCGTCGAAACGTTGGCAAGTTTTTAATGTGTTTTTATGTTTTTAGCGCCAGTAGAGCCTGATTAAATTTGTTAATGGATTTGATGCTTTTGTCATTTTAAGATATGTGTTGATCCAAGTCTGGTTATAGCAGCTTTGGTCATTGTGAACAGTTGGGCTTTATGATCAAAATTGGGTCTCATCAAGTGCAAGTCTGACCATTCCTACTATTCTCACCATGCATTGCTCACCGCCTCCAGGGACACAAAAAGAATACTCTCAGAGAAAAAGCGCGTTGAAAACAAAAGGCTTGCTAGGAGACGAGCGCTTTGTTATAACTGCTCTCAAAAGAAGTGCATCCAAAGGAACTGCTCAGTTGGCATTGTTGCCCTAAAACTATGTCAACAACAAACCTTACTACTTTATCAGGATTTGTGAGCAGTGCTTGCTGAGAATAAGAATGGTCAACTTATGAATCCAGGAATTGGCTTTTGGACTTCTTCAAAAATAATTAATTGCAGTGTCCAAGTCTAGGTAACCAGACACAACTTTGCTACTAAGTATCTGACTGCTGGTACATCAAAATTGAAACCAATAAGTATTTAACTGCTGGTACATCAAAATTGAAAATTTTAGCACAGTGAAGAGATGGCATTTGGCTATGTAGCCAAAAGTGCTTAACCCTTTAACGACCGCGCGAGCCAATATATAGGCTCTTAAACCTTTGTCCAGTCATAACTCGCGAACGCGATAAGCTAGAACGTCACTGAAGACATCCTTGGATGCAGAAGACAGAGATCTTTACGATGAGGTGAAAAAAATATACCTTACTATTTGAAAATTTTGAGAAAAACGCAATTTTATCAATTTTCTGGAGTAAAATTTTGGCAATTTTTAGTAATCTTCCAAGAACTAGTGTCACCACAACCTGTTAGCCTTTTCAAAG
>Ga0210059_1008146_pt1 | contig 16591 bp, 8 predicted proteins | sample Ectturendosymbi2_FD_188042 | JGI IMG/M metagenome (GOLD analysis project Ga0210059, IMG submission 188042) | Ecteinascidia turbinata endosymbiont from Florida, USA - Sample 2 (SPAdes) (version 2) | ecosystem: Host-associated > Tunicates > Ascidians > Unclassified | place: Key West, Florida...
CTTATCCAGTCTTTTATTCTGAATGAGCATTGTTTCTTTCAATTCCTGGATGCCTTGCCAGAGTTGATTGAAATTTTTCGAACTTGACATCCTGCTTGGTTTCTTTATATCCAATATCAGTATTCAGCAGCAAGTTGCATATTGTTTTATACAGTATTAAGTTAGGTTATTACACACATTATTACAACACTATCCCCCTTATTCAAATAGAATGCGCCCGCCCAGCATGCATAGCAGTACGGGTTCCCGCACTTGCCCCGCAAATGCGGGTACCTGCAACCCGCGCAGGTTAACCCGCTCCGCGCAGGACTCTATTCTACAATCAGGTTGATTTAAGCTGTGTAGGAGAAATCAAACAGGAATTATGACGGAGATAATGTGAACTTCACAAATATCTGCCCGTGTTTCGGTTTTTCTGATGTAACAAGATGTTGATATACGAAGTTCTAAAAATTCAAGACTTCAGCAAACTATTGAGGCTGCTGTTCGCGACCCACAAAAACTCCTTCGCGACCCACTTTGGGGTCGCGACCAACCGGTTGGGAACCACTGATTTAATGTGATGTGTGGGCTTGGTTATTTTCAATATTAAGTTGAATATTGGAAGAATTTGTAAAAATGTCATATACTTTTACCTGAAGCTTTATTCGTTATCAATGTTTGGTTTTAATCATGGCCACAAAAGAAAATCTTGCTTTGTATAAATACAATGTAATGAAAGGGATAACCATTTACAGCACTACTTTCACTAAAGCTAGGTATTCGTCATTTACTGAAATACAAAATTTGTCTGGTTTCCTGAATTTACCTTTCTTTTGTGAGAATCATCACAGGTAAGGTCAATATAGTCTTATTTTTCTTGGTAGGGTAAAGACGATGGGTTATGAATGGATAAATTGCCCAGAAAGTACTAAGTAAATTTTGACTAGAACTTAGATAGATGTTGCAAAAATATACTTAGTAAATTTTGAGGGAAGATCATACATTTATTTTCAAACTAATCATTGATAGCGGTACCAACTTCAACTTATGTGCAGCTTGCAGCAGGCAGTATTTGTTACTCAACAATGTGTGAGATTTTTTGACTTACTAATTGTGTATGCAACCTGGTAGGATGCTAATAGGGCCTGTTTTTGGGAGTTGTATGATTGTGTAATGGTGGACACTTGCTTTATTAGATCCTTTACTTTCCAAAACAAGCTACTGTGTTTATTCACAATTTGAATACAAAGTTTTATTAAGAGGTCTTCACTCTTATGATAGAAAATTACTTTTTGTTAAAGCTGATGCAATCATATTTTCGCCCAGCAAACCTTTGACTTGCCACCTACTTTAAGGTATTTAAGGTAAAATATTTAGTCTTAACAAATGTTGTGTCTCAGTCAAATCTATTAGCAAAATTTTAAAAGGAATTTGATTTGATGTCATGCTGCACATCCTCCATTTTGAAATCCACAAAGGCCATTCCGACTCAATTCTCAGGAAGTGGTCAGGGCACCCTCTACAATTTTTCTGAAATTTTACTCAAAATTGTCATTACCCCATATGATCAACATCTGCAAAATTTGAATGAAATCTGTCAAGAAATGGCATGATTATGAAGCTTTTTAGTTGGGGGGGGACGTCGTCGGGGAGACACAAATTGTTCATATTTAGCCATGTTTAAAGCCTTATTACTGCCAAACTACATTAGTGAACAACCCCAATTTTTCAGGGATGCTAGTAACTTTGCCAAATATTGAAAAAATAACATTATCTACATTGTGACTTTCAAAGGTCAAAGGTCATGGATCCCCAAAGTTGACTGTTTCTAGATCTTGCTACAAATTTTCAAACCTCGCCATGGTTTCATTTCTTGGTAGTTTTCACTCATATTTGGAAGAGTTATTGCTAATAATATTATCTTTGACCTTAGAAAATTTTATTGCAAAATATCAAAAGGTTTGTGAGATATCTTGGGCCAACCTTGGCACGAAATGAAAATTCTAAAAAAGTGGGGTACCTTTGTTGCCTCGGTTACCCATGACCACAGTGAAAATTTGCGTTGAAAATTTTTTCACATCTTCATTATTATATGGCAAGTTTACCATACAAAGTTCATGAATGGTTCTCAATATTTTCATAGAGTAAAAGTTTGACACAGTTTATGCAAAATAGGTTGTAATTTCTGAGCACAATGAAGAAAAAGCACACATAAAACAACTTTATGTCTCAGAATGCAACAAAGCATTATGAAGATAATGGTTAAGATTTATTTTATTAAGTGCACAGTTGAAAAAAGGTGTGTTAGAAGTAAATTGGAAGCTTTCATTCAAATTTTGCAGATGTTCATCATATGGTGTAATGACAATTTGAGTAAAATTTCAGGAAAATTGGAGAGGGTGCCCTGACCACTTCCTGAGAATTGACACGGAATGGCCCACAAGCAGTTCACATGGGTGAAATGCTGAATGGCTAAAGCAAGGGCAAAGAAAGCAAGCAAACTCAAAAGTAAAATGAATAAATCAAAACATAAACTGTGGCAAGTAAAAACAAAAAAATACGCCATTTCCAAATATCTAATTTGTAACATACAAATTAAAATCAATCAAACTCTGCATAACATTTTCTCTAAACATTAACATAATATCTCAGCAAAAATTTAAGGTAGATTTTATTTCATGTGTTGAATGCTTTATGAATAAACACTTTGGTGGTGAACTCACTTTGTACAACATTTATAAGCATTTGGTTAAGCAACCAAGCTATAAACTTCTTCCTATCCCTAGCATGGCAAGAAAAATTTAGAGTCTATGAAAGAGATCCGCAATTTTTTTCTGTTTTATGAATTACTGGAATTAGTTTTTTGTTGCTATGTAAATGTCATTGCAGGAAACAGCATTTTTAAAGAAAGCAAGAGTAGAAGCTGCTGTGAATCGAGGTTATCCTCTTGCTCTTATTTCCATGGGCTGCACACTGCTTGGTGTGGGACGTTATTTTCCCAAATGGGCAAGGTGGCAGAAGTGGACATTGGTTGGTGTTGTAGGTAAACGAAATGTGATGTCTACAGTTAGCATTTACAACTTAGTTACAACTCTACTGAACAATTTCACAACTTTGTTTGCAGACCACTGACTGTGGTAAAGTTTCTACAAACAATTAATTGAAGTAACACCGTGTGCAAAACTAAAGTTACACTAAATTCAAGTCTGAACCGTAATTCCAGAGTAAACATTCAGCACCATGTGTTCAAGTATAATTATCCATTGCTTGCTACTTGTGATTCCAATTGACACTGTGAAAATAACACTTTGTTTGTGTGTTATTAAATAATTGGCTCTGTCAAATTGCTTGAATTTGAAAGTTACAAAGGCCTACTTCAAGCTGCTAGTTTGGGTAGCTCCCTGAAGTGACCCTAAATTTTGTCCAGTTACATGTGGTTTCCACCTAGAGACTATTCTAAAGATGCTAAGCCAGCCCAGTGTAAAGAGTGCTGAATGTTCGTTTGCATCTGGTTGCTATTTGTTTTTTATGTGAACAGAGTCAAAAATTTGAATCACATCAATTTCAATTTTTTAAATTTTTTTCCTGGTTGTGTTTGGCTCAGGTCCATGTCATAGAGGTTTGTCAAAAAGCACAAAATACAGAAATCATTAGTTGTAGCACATCACAGGGTAGAAGTTGGTACGCATAGGCAATACTGAAGAGGAACTAATGCTGAAACAATGCATCAATAACTATTGCATTTGGTGTCAATAACTACTGCATTAGTCCGGTGGGAGGGGCCAAAATGTTTGATTTTAGGCAAATAACACTATTTTGCTTAGAAAAATGCCTCTCAAAGCACAAAATGGCTATACTATATTTTCTAAAAATTTGGGAGGGCCATGGCCCATTTGGCCCCCCCCCCTGGCTACGCCTATGCATTAGTCATGCAAATAATTTCATAGTGGCAGAAAAATGGAGTTGTACAAACAGCATCAGACACTGAAATGAGCTAAGAAAAAGGTTGGATGAACATGCATATTGCTGAACAAAAACATTCAAATTGTTTCTAATCAAGACATCAAATATCTTGACAATATAGGTCACTTGATTTTGTTGAACGCTTGTATTATACTCAGTTGCTTAATATCAAACGATGTGTACATGTTCCACAATGGGCAGGCATATATTAGCATACAATAGGAAAGAAACAAAGCATTTTTTTCAATTGTAAAGCAAAGCTGCCACTGAGCTTGTTTGGTGAACACTATAGTGAATGTGATTTATTTCACTTGTCCATTTATGTCCCTGTTGTCCCTCAGCAAGGCATGAAGCTATACACCAAGATACTTGATTTGTTCAGCAAACTTACATGTAAATAATTCAGAGAAACGTGTGGTTTTCTAGGTTGTTTATACCTTTTCAGAGGAAAAACTGCAACGACTATGCTATTGCAATTAGAAATATTTTCATGTTCATCAGCATAATCACAATGAATATTCAGTACTTGTACAAGTCTACTAATGCTGTGACCAAACACACATATGTTATCAGCAGACAATAGATGGTGCAAAACCATGTTTCCAACATTGCATTGCCACACTGGTTGTGCCCAGCTGCACTGGTAGTTTATCACAATAAATAACAAATAGGTGTTTATTAAGAACATCCCTTTGCCTTACATCACTTGTTTCAGTGAAAGGGTTTGTGAGGCCCCACTACACTTGATTCCTACACCAATTCACCAGCATTCTTAGTGTGCACTGAGGTACATTGCACTTAATTAGTTTTGTGAACAGCAGGTTGCGTTTAGTTCTGTCAAAAATTTTAGACTCATTTTAAAACACTTAGAACACAAGGGTGCCTCTTTTGCATGATGTGATATAGTCTGTATGAGTGAACATATGCACATATCAATACCACAGTGTGGTTTAAACCCAAACTAGTTGTCATTGATATCAACATATGGTGAAATGCAGGAATGCAAATAAATTGGAGATAGTTGTTGCAAAAGAAACAAGTCTGCATTACCAACAGGTGTGAGGCGATTAAATCACAAATGTAATCGATTACGATTACTTGCCACCGGCTCGATTACGATTACAAATAAACAAAATCACAATGTAATCGATTACATTGAAAGTAATCACAATTACAATCGCGATTACATTTGTCTTGAACATCTTCCATGGTTTGATGTAAGTATATTTTCAGACAACATATGATATGAATCAATGCAGTAAATGAAATTGCTAATTTGTCAGGATCAAGCACCGAAAAAACACATTGATTGTTTACTGAAATGTTCGTGCAGTCAACAATCCAGTGGCATAACTAGAGGTTTGAGCTGGAGGGGAAACTTAGCTGAAAGAGGCCCACTGTCCATAGAGGACCTACTAGTCAACACTCATAAAAAAACTTGAGAAATGATGTTGAATCCGGGTGTGGATGGCTAGCCTATACTAAAACCCCAAATCAAGGGAAAATACCTCGAAAAACGCAAAAAGATGACAACCAACTAAAAACCAATTACAAGAATACTAAAAGCAAAATTTAAGCTAAGTGGGGGCCTGATTTTCGCATCTAGCTGGCCAGGGGTATCAATTCGCCTCTCTACCTTCCCGTCAGTTACTCCACTGCAACTAGCACTTTAAATATTGATTACAAATATTGCTTAAAATCTTTGTTACAGTTCATAAATATCAACGCTTGAAATCTTTTATCATTCAAACGACATCTATCAGGTTTGAACATTCCTCCAGCAACGCTGAAAATTCGTTTGTTGGTAATTTCAAAATTGCTGACTATTTCTTCGAACTGCGGGTTGCGATCGTCTACCAGCTAGCATAGCATTGCGCTGCTTTTAATTTGAAATGAAATGAACAGTGGTGCCTGTATACCTGCGCATCTGTCTATTGGTCCAAAAGTCAATGGTCAACAAAACCTCACTGATTTTGATAAGAGTTTTTTTTACCAGTATCTGGTGGATCACGGTTGACATGCAAGTTATCAGTGTTGTGGAAAGGTACTTTCGACTTAGATTAACGTGCCTTATTCCTCTGTAAAAACTTAATTTACTGTATATAAATTACTGTACTAATTTTATACATAGCTTATTCCAGCACTTACGTTCATAAGTTCACTTTAAATATATACAGCAGGCTATAAGTAAAACCAATACCTCTCCTCATAATGTCCCGCTGTGCTGTTGCCGAAGTGTCAATCCATTTTTAAGAAAAGTTCCTATTTTTGTGGTTACGTCTCATTCGACTAGACTCAATATGTTACTTTTGGCGGTCAACAGGAGGGCTAGCTGGAACAAAGCGAGCACTAGCTACAGACGTTGTGCTTGCCCCTGGACTATCTGGATTTAAACCACACAGACGTGCAAATTGCCTTCCCTGAAACCACAACCATAAGAAACGATGATAAAGGAGGAAACCCAGCCCCCAAAACCGCGGATCATTGCACAGTGATGTTAGATAAAGATTTCCAAGTTAAATCGCGAAAGTAACCGTCGATTACGATTAAATTGGCAATGTAATCGATTACGATTACATTTTTGGTCAGTTCAATCGATTACTCAAAAAACTGTAATCGATTACGATTGACGATTACACCATGTGTGATTACCAACATCACCTTTGTTACCAGTATTTTGCAGATAGGTACAATAGTATTCATGCATTATTGTGGAATTTCGCCAAGCGTTAAATACACATAAAATCACTAATTTGATGTAAATGCGCTATGGGATCAGCATGAGTGCTCAGGAGAATTTTCATCTTTACCAGCAGCTAAGAGTTCGTTAATTAGAGGTGCAGTCTTTTCATGGTTGCGCATAAGCTTACAAATCTCTTTCAGCTTGGCATGGTTCAGTGTACAAAGTAAATGGTTTAGTGTAAATTTAGTGTGCAAAAGTGTTAACAATACTGTTTTTTAATGAAACCAGTAATTGCTTTAAAGAGCTTATTCCACATTTTTACAACAGCTACGTTTCTAGTTGCATCTTCCACTGTAGATGGGAGCATGAAGTTTTTGTTTTTTTTCTGATATTTTCCCACAAGTCGTTCATGCAATAGACGTAGCCTGGGGGGCCTACCCCCCAAATTTTTAAAAGACATAGTCATTTTGTGTGTTGAGATGCCATGTCCCAAACAAAATAGTGCTTTCGCCTAAAGTCAAACATTTTCGTCGTCCCAAATTTTTGGGGTGACAACGCTTCTGGGTCATGCAGGTCACTTGCAAGTACATCTGTCTTGTGACTTTCCTTTGATTGGCGACAGAATCTCAATGCATTCTTAATCTCTTGTTGCCGTTTTTTTTCACCGTCAAATAAAAGGCCACTTCCACAAGATGTTTTTTGTCCACCACAGTGCAAATATCTTACATCGTTTGAGTGATGTGATATTTAATGGACACGGAGTTAAGCAGAAAATAGCAAGTTTTTTCATTAGTAACACGTTTTTATGAGGGAAGGTAACACGGTGTCCCAGAAATCGAAATTTACTCGATAGGACCTGTTTAACTATCTAAACCAGCTATGTTCAACCCACGGATGCGGCCCAGGTAACGGTTTCATTGTTGTGTATGTACAATATTAATGGCAACCTGTCTTTATTTTAATGGTCTTAGGTTTGACGTTTTTGGTGCAGTATTCCTCAGTGCCACTCTATCACTTGTGGATTGCGTGGAGGCAAATTTCCATGTGTTTACTGAGGTGCAAAACTCATTTCTAGTTTTCTGATTTCTACCCGTTTTGTTCCGTTTGCACTAAACTGACTTCCATTTTGTAATCCCCTGGCACTTTAAACTCGCCTATGATATCACATTTATGGAGTGATTACAGGTGCCAAAACGTCGTTACCATTGCTGATAGAATTAGAACACTTTCAGTAGCTTAAAGCTAAACTCCACTTTGCTGAGAACAGCCATGCATTTCGGTTGGACATACGGTAGCTGATTTAGCGCTGCTGGCTATCCGAGTTAATGAAATGGACAAACGTCTGCAAGGGGCTCCAAGCGTTTAAATATTGACGGTGGGAGTTCCTGTTGGTAACAATCATCTTGCTTATAAGGATTGTTGGTTCCCTGCTTTGATCTATCTCGTCATAGTACCCACGCCCATAGCCTGGTTTTAAGGTTTGGGATGCAAAACACATTTTTAAAGTGGCAAAATTTTTGTTTTAATTACATGTTCAAAACAAATTTTTCTGAGCACAATAAAATTTTGGGGGAGAAAAAACATTTAGGGAGGCACTTCCCCTCGTCGCTACGGGCCTGACATTACAAAAACAAGAACGCAATGAGGAAAACAATAAATAAGCCACATAACAACGACGTCTGAGCAGAGATTTGTTTGATGCTGAAGTTTGCGGTATGCCTCAATGGAGAGTTGCATCCCCATGTTCGAAAGTCTTGAGAGTTTTCCACGCAGCTTTCTTGACAACGTGCTCCAGATAAGAAGGCTACATAACCTTTTTTATAAAGTTTTGATGTGACCTTGCCTAGAGTCGAACTGTAGACCTACTAGCACTGAGCCGGATACATTGTTACTCAGCCGTTTTGGTAGAAAATGGCATTATTTTCAATCATACGTGGAAGGTAACTGAATGGAGTATTTCATTAAACAAAATGTTTTGTTGTCCAGAAAGTGACGTTTGCCCTTCAACATTAAGTAGGCAATAAAAATTCCAGTTTCTTATTAATCGACTAAACGAAAGAACACCTTTGCGAAAATACGAATATTTGTTAAAGTCAAAAATGCTGCAATGCTAGTATAGCTATTATATTTTGTCTCAAAACTGGGTAAACAAGATTAGTACCAATTTTCAAGTAATGCCATTTGTTTTTACAAACCAAACAACATTCCAAAAACGTACCCGGCAAATCCGTTCGTAAGACTTCGCATCTTAGAGACTCTGGGTACCAACCTCTTGTGCAAGAAATATATATTTGGAACTATACAACACTTTAAGTTTTACTGTACGCAGACAATTCATTGATTTGTCACAGATATGTTTCTATCAGGATGAGCTTGCCTTATCGACAGGTTGGAAACACAGCAAGATATTTTGAAGATGATGTAGTTTAAACGAAAAAACATAGTTAGCGAGCCTTGTATGTGGGATACCACTTGAAAAATAATTTGGTCCGGACCCCCGACCTTCGTAATCTTTCGGCCATATCAAGGGAGCCATGCAATTTGATTTATGGTTAATTAGGTCAAAACTGAGTCTGATTTGTAGTATCCCTCAAATCAAATAGAAGTATTTGTTCATTATATGGGTTGGCACGGTTCTCATATGGTACTAAAAATGCGTGAGTTGTGATATGTTCAAGTAATGGCCGTAGATGTGTGATGTGTTTGTACTTGAGGTTGGTCGGCCAAGGTTTCGAAAGATCGGGAACTGCGTTTTTCCCAATGCTCGAATTTTTCAAAATTTCAAAAAACTTCGTAAGCCAGAAGTCGATATTAAACATCACCAGTTTCTTGAAGGAAATGCGTGGTAATTTATAACCATTACCGGGTGGTTTTCTTTGTTTTGTGAAGGACTTGGATTCTCTTATTACCGGTATTTTCTTTCACGGCAGTGAAAACGAAGCGTGGCTTAAGCCAAGATCTGTAATTTAAATAACAGCTTTCTGACACACATGAGAACACAGCAGTTTTTTCTTTCTTCAGCTTGATTTGAATCCGATTAGGATAGCTACAGGCCAGAGGTATAGTCAGGTGAATGTGCGATCTTCGTAGTTACTAATACCATGGTTTTATTTTAACAGTATTTGTCCCCATGAAATCAACTAATCTTTGCGTTCGTGGCGCAGGTATTGTTGCGAACGGCCTCGGAAAATTAACCTACCTTCCCACGATTCGCCGCAAAATGGAAACAGAATTACCTCCAGACTCGGTTTTACGACAAGCAGCGAAGAACTTCCGTACAGGCGGTAATTGGTCGGACTTTGTCGAGAATTCCGACAAGTCTTCCGATGACCCTGGTCTTGTGTTCGACTCGGGCGACACAAGCGACAATTCAACACAGGAGTCGAAAAAATTCGTTTCGTACAGCGACTTGCAAAAGCAGCACCGACAGCGGCATGGGTGGCCGTCGAACAATGAAAACGCCGGAGATGGTCGCTACGCATCAAAGATGCCGCTTCGGAATCGTGCCGACGAAGGTTTGGGGGAGCAGAAAGACCCAGTCTCAGTTTACGATTCCGATAATCAGGATAGTTTCCCTCAGCTTCGTGATCACAGCGACGATCAGCGCCCCGCCACCGGCCAACCTGCGCGTTACAATAAATACGGCGATTTGATCATAGAATGAACGCGCTGCCCTTTTGTCTTCGCTTGCACCTGATACGTTTCTCCAATCTGCTTACAGCGAACTTACTGACTTCCTTATGTAGCTTACGTCTTCGGATCCACCTCACCAAGTGGCGCGTCTCTCGCGATGCAGCTTCTCATCAAACACATATTGCCGCGTTTCGTAAGCGGTTTTGTCACAAGTCTGTGTGAATTTTCAAGTTAGATGGAGAGAAATTCCGCGCTGATGTGTTTTGGACCGAGGCAGTGCTGCTACCTGTAGTGGAACTGCTTCTACACCAATAATTCCTATATGCAGACCAGTGTATTGTGTTTACACTGTTCATCAGAGTGAAAGAGTTTTTGCAAGAAACACGGAGTGACTGCGCTTGTTTCTAGTAAGGCCGTAATGGCGATTTGTGAAAAACCCTGATTGCACTGAAAATTATTGTGACGTTAAATACATTTTTGTTCATATTTAAACTTTGTTACAAGACACAAAACACACTGCCTCGAGCTCAATAATCCGTTGAAAACCTTAAGGACAATTGCTTGCGTTGTATATTATTCGGGCAACATCTCTTCAACGAATGATTGCTGTTAATTTGAAGACAGTTACAGGTGTTCAGCTGTTTCAAGCCAAACAGACATACAGTTTTGCCGTCACGACGTTTTTAAAAGTTTTCAACCCATTTTGAATTGCAACGTAAAATCAGCGATAGCAACATGTTCGTGATGTAGGCAATAATTGGAAGTCATGTTTTGAGTGCACTGATGACGAGTATCAGTACAGCATCAGACAAGATTCCCTTTACTCGTCGAACGCAAATGGCATAACGTTGAAAATTTGACGTATTCTGATATAACAGATTTCCAAACAATCGTCGAAACTGTTTGACAGCTTGAAACATATAGCTGGTTTTCAAACGGAGTGTAACAAAAAGCCTCTATCTGCCAAAGTACTGATCGAACAGAGGAGTCCACGTTTTAAATTTGGTATTGTCACCGATATAGAGGTGGCCAGATTAACCGGATGACTTGCAATTAATTTAAGATCTCTCCATTTTAATCTATTTAAAGCGTCCTCTTCACTCACCCCAATTTTCTTAATTTTTTCTTCCACTCGCCGTCTCCATTTTTTCGTGGTCTTCATCTTGAAATCCAACGCCCTTCTCAACACATCATCCCTTTCAAAACGTGCCCATACCACCGTACCACATTTGCTTTTGCCAACTTATCCACCGTATCTTGTAAACCTAACATACCCATCAGTTACTTCGTATTCTTACTGACCATCAACTTAACACATCGCTCTCACCATACTTCTCTGTTTGTCATCGCCATTTCGTATTCTCTCAAGCACCACCTTTCGCTTCCATACAACATCGCTGGTCTCACACAACTTTTTATAAATATTTCCTTTTATCTGGAGTGAGAATCTTCGCCCTCTTAGCAACTCAACGCATTCTCTAAATTTCATCCAACCAACTCTTGCCGTTACTGCTTCCTCACACCCCCACTGGCATTCACCTTATCCCCCAAATAGCTGAACCCTTTCACAGTTTCAACCCCATCACCTTACTCTTCTACTGGCTTCACCATCTGATCCTTTCTTAAAACTATCACAAATGAAATGCTTTGCCATGCCGGGTTTCACCCTCTTCATCTTTGCACATTTCCCGTAAATCCACCTTGTGCACAACAACGAGTTTGTCATAACTCTCCTTCCACACATGCCACAAGGCTCTATCTTACTCTTGAGTATTTCTCCACTCCTGCTGACCCAATAACGATCACCTTCGTCTTCCCAAGGTTAACCTTCATTCCCTTGCTCTCAAACGCAACCTTCCATTTTTAACCTTTCTCTCAGGCCATCCATATTCTCGGCCATCACAACCAATTCATCGGCATATGTAATTTTACTCATCAGACCTCTTGCACTCTCTGTAACCACATCCACCACAATTCCAAACAATGGTAATAACACTGACCCCTGGTGTACACCAACTTTCACCGGAAATTCTTCCGATGACTTTGTTCCCACTCTGACTTTCGCTCCTTGACACAGGCGCATCACCGCCCTTACCATTTTTTCTAGTATACCTTTCTTTCTCGTACCCATTCCATCGCCCTTCTTGGGATTCAATCGAAAACTTTTTCCAAGTCGACAAAGCACATGTAAAATTTTATTTTAGGTATTCCTCCTGCATCCTTCTCAAAATAAGCAATGCATTCATTGTCCCTCATCGTGGCATGAAGCCAAACTGCATGTTATCTAAATTCACCAACGCCCGCATTCTTCTCTCAAGCACCCTTTCCACAAGCTTCATACCGTACTTCAAAAGCTTCACTCCCCTTTATCAGTGTTTTTTAAGCCTTACCCGTGGTGGAGCTTTAGGGTGTCAACACGACTTTCTCTTCTATGTCTGATCTTTTTAAATGATTTTCATAAAAATGCAAGTTTCCGTTAAAATATGCCTAATTATTTGAACACATTTACTTTTGGCAAAAAACTAAAGACAATTTTATAAATAGAAAGTTTCAGTGTCCACACTCATTCATTTTTGTGCCCGTTTTTCCTTTGGGGAAGGTCGCGGGGGCAGCAGCCCTAAGTGGACCCGAAATACTCACGATCAACATTAATCTCAGAAAGTTCCCCTCGGTCCACACCAAGACGGGACCAAGCAAGGTCGGAGATATAGTCACGCCACCTGGTCCTTCGACGACCTCTGAGCTGCTTTCCTGTGGTTGTAGCCAGCAAGATTTGCCTCGCTAATCTTTCTTAGGAGATTCTGGACATATGGCCGAACCAGCGTAGCTGGGATCTTTCAATTCAGAGCATTCCAGTCGCCTTGGGGGGGTTTTGGGGGCTTAACGCCCAAACAAAGTTCCAAACCCCCTTAAATGCAATTATAAAGCACTACAAATCGGTGGAGTTTTTATCAAATTTCAGAATGTAAGTGCCCTCTGAAAAAACGTAAAGCACCCCTATTTAAAACTTTCTGGCGACGGTTCTGATTCGGAGAAGTGACTTGACATTTTGGGCTCTACTGATTTCAAACCTATGCACTTTGTCACGAAGTGTCACACCTTGAACTCTTCGCAAAAATCCCATCTCTGCCGCTTGTTCTTGGGAAAGTATTATTTCAGTCGTTACTCACGGTTCATAACCACAGATGAGGATCGAAACAATGACGGATTTAAAAACTGAAAGCTTTGCGATCTTTGAAAGATCCCATTTTCATCACGGAGCAACAAAGCTCACGCAGAAATGCGTTTGCTCTCGGAATCCGTGTATCAATCTTTGTTCCAAATTCCCGAACTCGTGAATGGCACCACACGGCACTGGGGTGCTTAAACCTCACCTGCTGCAGTGTATTGCCGCTCACTTGCAGAATACACTGCTTTTGAGCGTCTTGAGAGGCATTCGTTCCTGCTTGGATGCACGCAGCTGAAAACCGATCAAATGCATTTTTAAGGCCCTGTTTAGAAGTTTGTAGCAGCACCGAATCGTTCGCAAAAAGCAAAGGGCAGGTTCTGCTGTTCCCAACGATGACACCCTCGTCGACTCGGCTGTGACTGTCTATCCAAATCATAGGTTTCCAAAACTTTGGGAGAGGGCCGCATAAGCTATTGAACAACAGTTCGGGGAGCGGACACCTCACGTAATGTGATTGTCTCGGGACATTTTATATTCTACCAAAACAACAAATGTTCGTAAATATTAATTTTCCATTACTGACAAAATGTCTTTGCGGGACGGATGAAATCGCTTAGCGGGCCGGATTTGGCTCGAGGGCCATAGTTTGGAGACCCCTGATATAGACCATGAAGAGGAATGGTGACAACAACACACACTTGGGACTCCAGCACCCACGATGAACGGTTGTGATTAACTCCGTCGACACGGATCCAAATTTCTGAGCAGGAATACAATGACTTGACGGCCAACAATAGGCGGCCGTCAACACCATGCTCCCGCAACACTCCCCAAAGCGTTTCACGAGGAACCCGGTCATATACTTTCCCGAGGTCGACAAAACATGTGTAGCCTATACCTCTTTGGCATGTTCTTAAAATTTCTCGAAAATTAGTTGGAGAGTGGAATTTTGTTCTGTTGTGCTACGGCCGCGACGAAAACTGCACTGGGTATCATCCAGCTTGGGTTCAATTATTTCGCGGCATCTTTTTACAAGGCACTTGGCGTACATTTTTCCAGGGAGGCTAAGGAGAGAGATGCCCCAGTAGTTGGTGCATTCACTCCTGTCCCCCTTTCTGTGTATCGGAATGATCAGTTTACCACCTTTCGGTGCCCTTGGAAAACGCAATGCCACTTGTCACGCACGCGAGTCAGCCAAACCATCCAGCGTTCTAAGTTCCACTAATTTACTCTTTCAAACATTTCCCAATCAGCTTTCAGCTCGGATTTGGCAGCGGCATCAAAGGGCTTATTGATGCACAGTTCCACGGAAGCTTTCATCTGTGCTATAAGTTGAAACATCCCGCCCGAAAAAGTTTGCTCAGTTCTGTTGGGTGAGGTAGCAATCTTGGCAAACGGAAAGCACCATAATGAAATTATTTGTGTTCACAAGTCGCAGTAAAACAATGCCCTTTGCACATTTAGTTTCTCACAGCTGCTTCAGTGCGGCCCAACTAGCCAAAATCTCACTCCTAGCTCTCACAGTTGCCTCACTCGACAACTACCTTGTTTTGAATGCCCGCTGCAACTTTGTAGTCTGATACATCACCAGGCAAGCCGATCGCAACGGTGAAACAGTAAAACACTTACATAACTGCATTAGAGTGCTTTCGCATTTCGTACACTGTACAAATATTCGGCAGTATAGCAACAGGCCGAGCCGGTGAGCATGACAATGCACAGATACCATTCTTACAATTTCCGCTTCCCACTTCTGCGCCAGTGAATTGTGTCAGCCTGTCATTGCAGCCGCTGTTACAATAACCATGTGCAGGAAAACATGCTTTCGTCAAATCGTTTTGCTTCAATACAAGGCAAAACCATGTCTTCTTGGCTTTCAGAATTTAGGGTGTCATTTTGACACCCCAAAACGGCTTAAAAACACTGCCTTTATGACCCACAGTTCATCACGCCTCCTTTTCCTATGAAGATCGGTACTACAACACACGATTCCCACTCATCCGGCATTTGCGCCTGGGATGTGTAGGCAATAGTTCCAGTATCACAGAAATACCTACCTTTTTTTTTCTTAGTAGTGGTAACAAGTTTTTCTTAGTAGTGGTATACCTGAAAGTTCTTCGGAGCTGGCTTCCTACTCATGGGTCATGAAGCAGGAGAGCGTTATGGTGTCATTATGCAACATAAGTTTAATATCACTTGACATTGCATTGGTAAATTTCGACAGCATCAAGAGTTTGTAAAACATACAGTTTTACCCTATGTGAACCACACTCAACCTATAAGTTTTTTTTGTATGAAATTAAACTGACACCTTAATATGACAGCCTAAAAGCTTAACAGTTGATGAAACGCGATAAAAAGCGTGATCTGTTCCTCGAAATTAATTTTAAGATGTCAATAAAAAGATTCGTTTTTGTTGTAAGTGGAATACCCCAATTATCAATAAACCAACCAGTTTCAGCAAAAATTCAAAACCATCTTTATTAGATCGCATATACACAAATATTTGTGATGAAAGAAGAATAATAAATTCTGGAATTACTATTTTTGATATTTCTGATCATTTACCAATTTTTGTAAACTTCAACCTTCACCATGCAACCCATCAGAATTCTAAACCTAAATTCAGATTGTGGTGAATGTATGATTTGATTACCTTGTCCTTGCCACGTAGTGGCGCCTGCAATCTTGCAATCCTTAATTGTGCCCCTGTGTTCGCCCCGCGGCTGTTGGGTTGTGCTTGCGGTCTCGTAATGCAATACTGCAAAGTGTTCTTTTAGTGGAGTTTGCCCGCCCTGGGAAGCATTTGATCAGTTACGCTGTTGTGTTTGTTTCAGAGTTTCATTGCTCGCTTGTTCAGCTCCATGATTGAGCGGTGTCCTTAGTGGTGTAAACACTCTCAGTGATGAATTTGTGAAAATTTTTAATGATACTCTTGATACGCATGCTCCATATCGCTATGCATCTAGAAAAGAACAACGCTCCTTTAACAAACCATGGCTCACCAAATTCATTTTGACTTCCATTGCAAAAAAAATACCCTCTACAGAAAGCAGTTGACTACAAACAACCCAAATATTATTAGAAAATACAAAACTTACAGAAATAAGCTTACCCACTTAAAAGAAATCTCCAAACAAAATTATTATAAACAAGCTTTC
>Ga0210059_1008147_pt1 | contig 16591 bp, 13 predicted proteins | sample Ectturendosymbi2_FD_188042 | JGI IMG/M metagenome (GOLD analysis project Ga0210059, IMG submission 188042) | Ecteinascidia turbinata endosymbiont from Florida, USA - Sample 2 (SPAdes) (version 2) | ecosystem: Host-associated > Tunicates > Ascidians > Unclassified | place: Key West, Florida...
GTTGCAGATTATAAAATGTTATCTTTTCACCTTTCAATAAATGTAATCATCATTGTGGTATCATTTAAAATCCTGGATTTGTGCCCAATCGCTTTGTTTCAACAATTGTGAAACACCCTGTACTTAGAGCGAGTAAGCAATAGTAAGAGAGATTGCGACGTGGAAGCTCTGCCGATATTGACTTGTGAACGATTGAACGTAACGACAAGCGTACGCGAAGAGAGGTTGCGAGCATGATCTCTATTGTTGCTTGCTGCCACGGTGCGAAGCTTTGCGCACATGCCGCGCGGGATTTCCGATCGCATTGCCCACCTTTGAAGCTGAAGTATTAAACACTTGGGTTGCACTTTCGAAAGCTGTAATGTTAACAAAACGGTGATTGGTAAATTCGCTCTCGAATATCTAAACAAGAATTCTTTGCAAGCAGGCTATATAAACTACAGTGCACCTCTGTTATCCGGATTCGATTTGACCGACGATTTTATCCGGTTTAGGCGAAGATCCGGATTAGCCGAAGACGGCTGTTTCTAGCTTGATGTCATTTAAATGCTGAGATATCGGTAAAAATCACTTAGATTCAATACATTTACGACCAAACAGAACGAATTTTCTGATGTATTTACAATGGTACATCAGATTAGTAACCGCCATATACAGGCAGTTATGAACAATCTTAAGTTCATACTTTTAGATTACTTGGTTGCGAAGAAATCTGGGATTTTGGGCTGACGCAGAGATATCTGTGACTGGTCCATAAGCAAGCAGACACTCTACTTGGAAGGTAAACAAAAATATCAACGTTACCACCCCCTGGAATATTTTTTGCGGCCGCCCATGTTTCTAGGTTAACAATTTTTAACCTGAATTTCGACAATCACGTCCATGGAGATGCTCAGTTTATACGGCGAATTAATATAAAACGCATTCAGTAGTAACTGAACAGTTAGCGATTATAACTAAATATACTGTACTTTGCAAATATACTCAGCGCTGCTGCCCACTTGCAATTACAATCTTGAAAGAGTAGCCACTCCACTATTTATTTGAAATTTCAATTCCACGAATAAAACTCAATACTACCTTCAGAACCACATCACATCCATTTCAACACGACGTTGGTTAAACCATCAAATCTAAAAAAATTTCCTAAACATCACATCTACTGTCGTAACAACATACTGTACGTTTCATCGCTGCTCTAACAGGATGCGCAGCAGCATACTGCATGCACTGTGAATGCTAGCGAGATTCCCTTCCATTGTGACGCAACTATAGATTGAGAACGAAGTTGGAAAGTTCGCAACCCTGATAACCTGAAAGCATTGTGACTGACAAAAGTCAAACCACATTCTGGCCTTGATTGCTGGAAACAGTAGCTCCACCTTAACGTCACCAGGGTTCATAAATATTCGCTTTGGGAACCATTGCGATCTTGATGAGATTTCGCAACTGAGTAGCAGTCGCTGGCATTCGACATTTTCTTTAATCGCAATTAACTGCATCCGTTGACATTTCGTAATTGTTACGTAACATTCCCACCTCAATTTGGCGCCCTGAAACGCTGCGCCAGGAGGCAGATGTCCCCCCTCCCTCCCTAGTTACACCACTACCAGCATTGATGAATGCGATTGATAAACCTTCAGCAATCCCTCAGAAAGCTAAATGCACTGTGGGTGTCTGCGGTCTAAGTTTCACTTATATGTGCATACGCTGTAAAGCAAACATTTCCGATGTCGTAACTGTTTCATGACTGTTATTGTCATGTTTTTTTGAAAAGAGCATCGAACAGGATTGATAACTTCTTTCAAAAAAACAACATTTCACGTTAAGATTTTTCAAAATAGACCCTATACGATACGTCTGTAAAAAAGCACCAAAAAAGTTTTAAAAACTGCCCCAAAAGGAGCGGCAGTGAATTGCGGCAGCCATAGCTCGCTAATATTTTATTCAGTAGGGGTAGCGAAGCTGTGATATTTAGCAAATAACGATACCGGTAGCGCCGCTAATTTTGAACTAGCAGTTACCCACCTCTGCGCTGTTCGTAATAAGTAATAAGGATCGCGTGCACGAGTTATTTGAGGAACACACGGCAAATGCAATTCACATTTACTTGTTTCAAACAGGGTCAAGAGCAAAGTCGTTTTTAACGTTTTGAGCATCACGGACAAAACTCGCAAATCAAACCTAATGCGGAATTGCAATTGTGCGTTAATGGTAATGGTTAATATCCATTTTCCCAATCAAACGCATGCATAAGTTTTTCTCCATTCAAGTAACGTTGGAGGTTGCTGGTAAACGCTTTCAAAATAGAAGTTGGCACTCTGCGGCTTGAGATATGTGGAGTGATCGTAACCTTCTCCATATTCCACAGCTGACTCGTTAATGGCAATGGTTCAGTTTCAAATACATCGAGGAACGCCGAAGAGATCCAACCTTGATTCAGAGCGTTGATCAAACTTTGCTCATCAATTATGTCACCTCTGCCGACGTTTATAAATCCAGGCTTCTTCGTCGAGCATATTTTCAGCCTCTCACCTGAGCAAGATAAAAGCCACATCAAATCGTGAGTTGTAACAAGTGATATTAAAACTGGTCCTGCTGCAGATGTGAATGCGATATGCCCGAGACATGGGGTTCCCAACCTGTGGTACGCGTACCACTAGCGGTACGCGAAGGTCTTCCAAGTGGTACGCGAGTAACTTTTTTTCACAAAAACCTGTTGCTTTCTAGCTTACGCATCGGGTTTTGTTTCTAAATAAAAAAATTTTCCTGCAGTTTGCTATTCCTATTGTTTCGTAACATTATGACAATCGATGCGCTGTTAACAAATTTACGCCACGCATCGACCAATTGGTGGAAAGCAAACAAAAACCTCATTGAATTTAGTTGTGGGTTTTTATCGGTATTTTAGTGTATATGATTCTTCCGAATGAACCAAGATTCGATCAAATTACTTGTTCTGGAAGAAGTGGTACGCGTTAACAATACGGGGTTCCCAAGTGGTACGAGATGGTAAAATAGTTGGGATCCCCTGCTCCAGACAATAGAACAACTATCGCTAAAAAACGAATACAACGAGCAAATTCAAAGACTAAAAATAGGAGTTAATGGGTTAGTTTAATCATAACGAACCAACGATATTGCTATTTGGTGATCTCAAACTTTTTAATAAAAAACTCGTGACAACAAGTTCTAAAATTAATCAATTATCTGTTACTAGATAAAATAGGAGGTAAACGGAACCAAGTAACTAAAAAATTATAGTAACATCTTACCTGACAGAAGACTCTTGGTAAAGGGAGTTGAAGGAAGGACATTGCAAATGTAGTCACAAGATGAAAGAAACGTGTCCAACTCTGACAACGTGAAACATTTGTCCACCACACGTTTTTGCTCATCAGTTAGAGGAGTTCTTTTGACAGCGTACACCGTCATACCAAGTTTCTTAAGGTTTGAAGCGATGACCATTCCGATGTCCCCGGCGCCCAAGACCCCAACCGTTAATGCATCCAGACTGCGAAACCTACAACAAAAAGTTTAGTAGCAAAGATATTGTTGCTGCGCTTCGTTTTACGTAGTGTCCCAGTTTGTAGTGTCCCTACATTGTAAATATAGTGTCCCTATATTGTATGTTTGTATTCACTAGCGGTTATACTGTATTTTTATCAAAAATTTTGCCCTTTTCAGAAGAATGTAGCAACGGAAATTTATTTGAGGTTTTCAATCTTTGAATGGCGACAGGGAATCTGGCACGTTTCTCTTGATAACTACTCCTGAGATGAGAGATGTTAATGATACAACAGTTATCTATTTCCTCGAGACGCTTTACATGAAGGATGCTAACCACTATCCCGTCTGAATCACAAGTACCCATCATATTGCCAACACAACCATATGCCGTTCATGATCAAGTGACGACATGCTATAGAAAAGATCGGGAGAGATACAACAGCTTATGTCAAGCAAACGTTTATTGGGTGAGATGTACTTTCTTGAGGATTTCCAAAGCCAAGATATGGTGTATTCAGCAAGAAGAGTATTGTAGAAACCAAATCATTACTTTGTACAGGATTACGGAGTCGGAAGTAAAATATCCGACTCCAACCTTTCCAAAGTTTCCGACTCCTTACCATAATGGAAAGAATTGTGGCTGTTAAAATCAATGGAAATCGTGGTGCACAGCAAGAAATATCTGTTTCAAAAAAAGTTTCAATAGACATTGCACCATTTCAACAGAAATTCCCATTTCAGGAATATTATGTAAAAAATGATCCAACTGGACATCTGAAGTCCGGCAAAAAAATCCGACTCCGACTCCCAGTGTTGTTAGGAATCCGACTCCGACTCCACCCACAAACCTCCGACTCCTTACGACTCCGCAACCCTGCTTTGAACCGCGACCTTAACGGCGCAGATCGCGGTAACAGTGGAATGTTGTTAGGAAAAAAAGCAAAGAAACTGGAAACGACTGAAAACAATTTGCTTTCATGCTAGATTTTGACGTTTTTAGTCAAAATGCCCAAGGAACTTGAGCTTTTCAACTTCATGAATTAGTTTTTAGTTTGATGTATTGGGGCCTTGAAATCGTCCCTAAAAGTAAGGCACAGACTAGCAGAATTGGGCACCTGTCAATGAGCATGCCCCTTGTGATGACACAAAAATAGGTCTTATGTTTTATTTCCAGTCGCTGCAGTATAACAAGTATTTTTGAAAATCTGCTGGGAGCCATTTGAAGAGGCATGAGCCATGAAACCGTATTACGAGAAAAACAAACTTTTCTACCACCGAAAAATTACTTGTTTGGAAGCATGGTTAACACTACAACCAAGTTTAAAGCCTTCCATCACCTGCAGCATTCCGTTGTACGTTCAATAGACAACCACTCTTTAGTTGCTTGGCCTTCCAATAATCTCTTAAACTTCCGTTCCAATGATATTATAGCGCCAATCACGTATTCAGCCATTGAGGGACCGCGACACTCCTTCGTTTGTGTTACCACGTACGCAAGTCCACCAAGCCCGGCTTGTCTCCCCACTGCCTGATATATAGGTTCAGATCCAGACCAGAAGGAATGCACCCATTTCACGCTCTTCGGTAAGACCTTCATGAAAGGTGCCACTGCTTTAGGACTGACTGCCAGTATCTCCATCTCGCTCAGTCGAGACAGGATTGCCTGGCTCTGCTGATCATCGGCAGAACCTATCTGCAGAAAGTGGAACTTGACATCTTGGCCATCGGACGAAAAAGTTTTCTCTGTTTCCTTTAACGACACATAAAACTCCGTGTCGGTGAAAAATCCAATGTCGTAAAGAATAGAGTTGATCATGATTCCAACGTTGACTGTGCGCTGTGGCATTTTTTAATCACTGATTATTTAGTTCAAACTTTAAAACTGTTAGTGCAAAACTTTTGGCTATTACTGGAAAAATTCCAACCTGAAAGCAGTAGCAGTGCTGACGTGCACTGGCCCAAGCTTCATCATGTGCGTTAATTTTTTTATAGGAATATAAGTAGTGGTGCATTTTTCAATGGAAATTGCACTTCGGGTTGAACGCGATGGTTGTCGCAAAGAAATTTGTGAACAGAAACACAAATACGCACAGGGCCGGCCTTAAGCCGATGCAGCTGCATTGGGCTCCGCACCGCTGGGGGACCCGCACCTTTGGGGGCTCCGCACCTCTGGGGCCCCGCGCCATGGTGTTTAGGTAGATTGTTCATTTTTTCCAGATAGTCCTTGCGCTCGAGAATTCAGTACAAATGGCTTATAAATCCCATTGTTAACAAACAACGCTCTTGTTAGAACTAGCGATGAATTTCCTCTATTATCGAACGTTAGCAAACGTTCTCAATTCTAATGCTAAGACGTTATGTGTGCGCTCTACCATGGTCGTATAGCACGGTTGACTGGACACGATGACGTCATAAAACTACTGCTCAGAGGGGCCTCGCGCCTAGGTCTTGCACTGGGTCCCGCACCTGCAAGACCGGCCCTGAACACGCATTACATATTTTGCATTTCATTTCAAAACAGTTAACGTTGACACGTTTCGCTAAGCCTTTGTTGGTCTACGAAAAACTTTCACGCATTTGATTGGCAAAATGCAACGTTGTCTAACAGTTTTTATTATTTCACTTCAAACCAGTGGCGTAGCGAGGCCAAGTTCCGCCCAAGGCCGACCATAAAAGTGCCGACCTTTCCACCCCTCAAATTTGCTTACAAAAATTTCAAATGGAAGTTCATGTTTCGTGCTTATTTAAAAAGATTAATAAAGCATCTTCAAAATCGCAATCAAACACTAACAAACTGGCATGTGTCTTGTTTTTTATTGTCGATTATGATTCTTGTTTTTTCTGCTTGTCGCCACCTTTCTCATCCTTAATATTTCTATATTTTGCTTTCTTTGCATAGGCATATGCGAACCAAGCCCGTAACCAGGGGGGCGAAAACCCCCTACAAAATTGTTCGCCCATCCCCTTGGAAAAACGTGTTGATCATATTTCAAAACTATTGGACATAGTTTAAAAGATTTGAGCCCCTCTCAGAAAACTATTCGCCAACCCTTGTGTCCCAAGCTGGTTACGGGCCTGATACGAACCCCACATGTTTGTCAAACTTTCCTCCCTGTTTGTTTTTAAATCTCCGGTAACTCACCGCATGACATTTCAATAGTTTACTCATTCCAGGGGATCAAACGTAACAATTAAGGGTTCTGATGGCGGCATACCTATTTTACAAACGTAAACATTTATGATTCTATTTGAATAAGAGCTGATCATGCCTACATCGTAGGCGAAATATGCACTCCGTAAGACCTTAAAGTGTCTGATTCTTTTCTGAGAAAGGATCTCTTTCCATAGAAAGTAAACATTTATTAATGTTAAAATTTCGTGTAGTATCCCCGGCTTTAATTAAAAATAGTATATATAGTGCGTATAGCAGGCTATATAATCGATCTGATATTATGATTTCAGTGATGTAAAGAACGTTTCATTGTTCACTTCACGTTTCAGTAGTGGTTTAATCCTCTTACAATATATAGAAGACTTCAAACGTTAACTCTGTGGGCACTTGAGCGGAGCCCTCTTTCGGTGCAGGGACCCAATTTGAAAAAATGTTTTAAACAGGTTTAAAACAGGCTATGGTTGAGAAGCGCTTGCTTGCAGTTGTCATCGCGACCTGCGCACTTGTTTTAGCTGTTGTGTTGGACCACTTCCAATTAGACGAGCACAGTCTTATTCCCTGCCTTTGTTCGTTACCAACAGAACCATCATCATAAGGTCTTCAATTGGGAGACAACGTTTGTGCAGGAGGGACTGACATTCTAAAATTTGACAAAATCTGTTTTATATTTCAATTTTTGGGGACTTCTAGCTTTTTTGGGGGGCTAAGCCCACCAATGCCCCCGTGGCGACGGGACACTGGTTACCAACAGACGTTTATTTCGAAAACTGTATTACCAAACCATGCTAGCTGGAACATAGGCAGTTTGGCAACTTGCCCGCAGGCAGTAGCGTAGCCAGACCAAATATCTGGGTGGCCAAAATGTTTGATTTTAAGCGAATAACATTATTTTGTTTGTGATACCGCCTCTCAAAGTACAAATGACTATATGTTCTAAAAATTTGGGGGGGCCTGGCCTCCTAGGCCCCCCTGGCTACGCCCATGCCTGCCCCTCATTTGAAATCGGTGCCCCCCATTTAACATTTGGCCCCCGGTTGCTGCATACATCCAAAATTGTATTTTAAAATTGTGGGCCCCCCTTCTGGTTTTTGGTCCCTCTTTTTGGTTTTTGGCCCCCCCTGCTACTAAATCCTGGCTACGGGCCTGCTGGTATGGAAGGGCACCTGTGCCCCCGTTGCCGCCCCTTTCAAAGGGCAGGGGGGGCAATGCCCCGTAATGCACCCCCGTTCCGGCGTCCCTGGACATAAACCTTTTGGATGTTCAGCAGTGATTGCAACGTCTTATGTTCGACGGTTATTGCGATGAACAAATTTATTCAGTGCAGCCATTGCCAAGCTGTAGGCCTACAACTATTTCGATTAACACTCTTTTTAATAAAAGCGTTAACCACAATCATATCTAAACATATCGTTTACCCTTGCGTTAGGTCTTCAGACCAAGGTGCTTGCCTCAAATTCATCAAAATGAGAACAACATCTTTTTTAGGCTTTGCTTGTTGAAATAACTTTTTCTATGTCTGTCATACACTCATAGGACTGCTCTGAGCAGTGTTTGTTTGTTGATCTCATAGGTAGGCTATATTCCAATGTTCAAAAACACTTTCTGATCCTAAGAGATTGTGTCAATCGGCATTCTCAGGAGCGGTTTCATACACCCGCAGCATCTGTTAGAACAGTGACGTCACTCATGTCACAGCAAGCAAAGTACAATGACCAGGCAAAAGTCCTCATCGCTTGCGAGGCATTCAAAACTTTAGTTGGACGAATGCGAAGAAACATCTGCACGTCTTTTTCGGCGCGTTTATCACATAGTAGGCCTAGAGTGACATTAAGACTGTTTCTTTCCAGGCGCAAAAGAGCACGGAAAACAGCTAAAAATGCATGAGGATGGTAATTTCCAGGTTGCAGGTGTTTACAACAACCTAAAAAGCGTTTGTCTCGACATAACTTAAAGCTGCAATTCTCTACGTCTACCAGCAGTTAACGCGTTGGAAACGAATTTGCGTTTTCTGCAAACCTGACAGTTGATAACCAGTTCTTTCGAACCTAATTAACCTGTTCCAATCAAACAACGTAGGCTACACTCAGCACGAGCTTGCAGGCGTCATTGTTTGAACTAAAGCACCTGTGCCAGCGGCAGCTACGCAGTTCAACAAGCATCGAGTCTGTCTAAGTGTAGTTGTCACCGTTGCAAATACTACTTGATCAGCTTAGAGAGTAATAGGGTGATTTCAGGGGGTGATCTCTGTTGCTTCTTGAAACCTTGGTTGTCTGGACGTGTTGTCGGTATAGTTGTAAAACTCTTGGCAACGCAGTCTGTCTGCTACAACTGTAATGGTCTCTGCCACCTCCGGCTATGCAGGCCGACTGTCTGGAACACAACACCACGCCGCTTACACACTTCACTGATTACCGGTCGCTATTTTGCACGCTTGATCGATCACAATTGAACAGATTTGTCTGACGTTGCAGTTTCTTGCATGGCCCATTGCAATCATTCCAATAGCGATGACGACATTTTCACAAAAGTGTGTTTCACTGACCACTGCAGCCGTTATTTCTCCTATGCACTGCATGAGCATATCTTAACAAAAGTAGACGAGAACCTAAATCCAGTGTGCAGTCGCATCACGATGTCAATATTGTGCAGCAAACAAGCTGCGAGCCTCCTTTTCCCGATGTTCAAAGTTCAAACGCAGTTAAAAACGTAGTTTTTCGTTCTTTTTGTACGCCCATGTATGCATCACAATTATGGTGTAATTTCAGGAAGTCATGCATGCAGAAATTGCGTGTGGCATATAATTTTGGATGCAGAGCTCTATACAACCTGCCCAGGAGAGCGAGTGTTAGTACCCGTCAGATTCAATGTAACATTCCTACCTTTGAGGCTCTGTTGCGAAAACACACGTACCTGTTTCTCGAAAGATGCAGAAAATCTAGCAACATATGGTTACGAGCGTTGATGCAGTCAGATTGTTTGTATTCGCCCCTATTCTTTGAACACTACAATCGCATTTTACTCTGTGAATGAGTGATCGAACTTTGCAGTATCCGCTTGATTGATGGCGTCTCATGTCACAATGCTTTCGCATTTTACCTAGACTCGACCAATTTAGGAATTGGCGCCCTACTCCACAGTAGTGTTGTAACAAGTCTTACGTGTTAGCTAACATTAGTATTAACAAGGTGTCTGTAACCCTATTGTTCGATCTTCAATGCACCTTGAATTTTTATTTCATCTGATCTTGAATTTTTATTTCATTGCTTCGCTCACGATATTGTTGATTAAAACTTTCCAGTACCATTGCACTCCGCTGAAACAACGTACTGAAAATACGCACTGTGATGTCAAATATGCATAAAAACAAGCCATACATTGTAGCCTGTAGTCAAAAACAAGCCATGAGTCGCTATAGCTTTAGTGCGTGTTAGAAACATTTCATCGGGATTTATCAAACAACAACAGACGCTCCATTCACGCGAGATTTCAATGACTATTCAACAGGAAGTTGCAAAATGGATGAAAAAAATTGTTTCAAAAGTGCTGGGGCAGATCTGGTATGTGAAAGTCAGTTTTAAATACCTGTTTTCCAACCTTTTTTACCCATTCCCTGTGTTGCAACCTCTCCGGTAGCGGTTGCAACACAGGGAAACGTAGCGTTGCGTTGCATGTTTGATTCACCACGAACGGGATGTGGGCCAAGAACAACAATATATCTACTTGGCGCGAACAAGCAACAATAGAGTGATCATGGCATGTGAACTCTATTGTTGCTTGCTGCCACAGTTCGAAGCTTTGCGCACATGCCGCTCGGGCTTTTCCGATCGCAACACCTGCATAATGATCTCCGAGATGGTGATAAACACTATTGTGACGTCTTAGTCGCAAGCTCATTCTTAAAATTACCCCCTTTAACATTGAAATGCCGCATTGCGTAGCGCACGCCCCATGTTGGGCATCATTCTTCCACACTGATCAGATGTTTACACAAAGGACAGGTCTATGATTAACATTCAACAAACATACCACAAGCCAACAACTGACAAAACAATGAGATGAGGGAACGGTCACTCGAAAACCTGATCTGCATTGAGGCTATAGTAAAGCACGCGCCCGTACGTTGCACAGGCAGCCAATATCATACCGGATCAAGGTCATCAGAAGGCAGTATTTTGATGTCACCATAAACCTATAGTTATAAGAACACCGACACTATCACTGAAATGCCATATTCTGGTTGGAAATACTGTACCAACCAGAAGAACAAAGGAATCAAGATTGCAAATTTGCAGCTTCATACATGAAAACAAAGCTATGCTCAACCCAAATTAAGGTTTACTGTAAAATGCAGGGCAAACCCAATCATTGATATCAACTTCACCAAAAAAGCAAACCAACTTATTACTATACTTGAATTTGTGATATTCAACTGATTGCATATGAAAGCAAAAACACCAAATCTGTCTTGCAAAATGGGACACTCCAACAAGGAATGAAACACTTGACTTTAAATATGTTGATGAGAAAAAAACGAGTTGGAAACCACCACTTTACATCGCAATTCGCATTGATATAATTTTTGTAAAAACATAAGCAAAAAGTCAGTCTGTGCTGTTTGCACACTTTAAACACACTATTTGCACACTTTCAACACACAACAAGAGAAACACAGAATTGGTCCAGTTTTCTGAAGACTTCCGCTTGAAATTATAAATAAAAGGCATTCAAATTTAGTAACAACTTTCCATCTTAAATGATTTCACAACTAAATTAGACAGTTAATCAGGTTTTTCCTTTGTATCCTGCTTCTCAGCAGGGAGTTGTCGTTTCAACAATTCCAAGTATTCCTTTGTTCTCTGAGCCACATCAGGAAGTTCATATTTCTGGGCTGCCCAAGCACCAGAAATGAATCCCAATGAAAATGAAAAAATGAAGCGAAGCATTTTTTGACTGGTAAAGTGCTTGACAGGTCTTACAAAATTCCACTGTGCATGTGCTAACCAAGCATTTCCTCTATGTTGGTCATTGCAGAATGGTCATATTTACTGACACTTTGCACAGCAGACCCAGTTGAATTTTTTAAGCACCTAAATGCACAAAAAGTTAAAAACAGAAGTCACAGTGTAACTGAATGGTGTCAAACGTGAGTTGAAAATTAAGCAAAATGAAAGTTTAAAAAAGAGCAGAGGCAACATTTTCTACAACAGTTTTAAAATTCAAATTCATTGCAAACAATTGAGATGAAGTTGATTGACCAGCAAATGAACAGAGAAAAGAAAAAACAATGAATTCATCTTCATCAAAACTAAAAATGTTTTAAAAAACTTTTCATAATTTAGTGCAAATCGTTTTAATCGTTCTTAATCCACTTTCTATCAGAAATTGAAGTACTGTTAAGGCAATGCACATAATTCAAAGCAAAAGGCTCTGTGAAATAAAACAGTTAAGGGACATAAGAATTCTAAAAGCAAACCTAAGCCTGCTTATCATGTTGAAAAGGCTTAAAACAAAAGGTGGACTACAACCCAAGCAAGAAAAATGGTGGAAACAAAACCAAAACTGTCAGTGACAGGTTGCATGTATATTTTGATAGAATTTATTTGCATACATGTCTTTTGATCAAACTCCATGTTTTTATGATATCCTCACAGTCTAACAAAAAACTTTGCTGACCATAATATTCATTTGAGGTTTCCAAGCAGGAAAAAATAACACACTGATGGTGAAATATAAACCCCTGACATCTGGACAAATTTTTGGTGATGTTTTGTAACCATGTTTCTTGTGCAGAACAAATACCTAAAATGGTGTCCTACTAATACTAGATGGGCACTGCCATCATGAAAGAATCTTATATAGAGACAGTGGCATTCACTTTGTACAACAATTATAATCTGCACATTGACACATATTTTCTTGTTTCTCTATAGCTAGTAGCTGTGCTAAGCTTTTGCAAATGTTGCTAGAAAAAATAAATTTTGTGACTTCAGGAAATTGATAAATACAAACGAGAGATTTACATGATCAAAGTCACTGCAGACAATAAATTCAATTTTGACAGTAGTTAGTGTATGGCTTTTACATTTAGGTAGGGCATTGAAGTGCGATGAAATAAATTATGACTATTTTGGTGCATAACACACAAAATTATTGAGAGGTGAAAATTCATTTGGAAATAAACCATAGTCCATCGGAGATTCAATGAGTCAACCCTATGAATTTAGAACCAAACTGGTCATTCATATGACAATGTGCATGGCTTGAAGTTGAACACTCCTCATACGGCAATGCGGACAATTGTGAATGACCTCAAAATATCTTATTTGTATTACTTTAAAGTCATGGTTGAAAAACTGTGGGCAGTTTTGCATTTTTTACTGGGCCGCTCAACACTTACTGTTGTGGGCTGTGTGGTATGTAAGAGCCACCATCCTGCATCAATTCCGTGAGCTAAAATATAGGTTAGTGAACTACTGTTGGAACATTGATTGTTTGATGTTCACAAAGAACTATTTTTGTTGTTACATGCCTTACGACATCCACATTGAATTGTTATGTAACAGGAAATTCAAAACGGCATACGGTTGAAATCAGGCCTTTAAAAATAAGCATTACAACTTTTGAGCTATCATAATGAAATTTTGCCAATTACTACTCTGAAGTATTCAAGCTATGGGTCAAACTTCCAAAATATGTTTCACACAAAAATAGCAAGAAATTGATAAAGCAAAAAATTTGATAGCTTATGGTACTGCACCAGATCCACAGTGGCAACAGCTTTATGCTTAGGTCTTACACATATCACTGTTTGCCAACTCATAATAGGCTACTGTTTTTACTTGGAAACCTTGTTTCTTTTGTCTTTCTTCATGATTTTTTTTCATAAGTTTCCTGAATAAATTAACTAAACCACTGCAAAAAATCTTGGGTGTTTTTGTCTTAGTGGCAACAAACAGCATTAAATTTATCTTCATAGCGCAATGTGTAATTAATTTTAAGTCTCTGATTCAGTATTCCATTAACATGCTTGACTCACTGCTGATGATCAGCAAGCTCATGGTCAATATGAGCTTCATAAGATGAGATCTCCGAAAAAGACAAATTTCCACGAAAAACAAATCTTGTTAGTGGTTATATAATAATGCAACCAGAAGTGCAAAAACAGATATTTTCATTTAAAGCAATTTTAGTGCAATGGTAATGAAAGCAATGTTGTTGCAGAAAATGTTGCTACAATATTGCAAAATATTTATACTATTGAGTTTCACAACTCTAAACAAAGTAAGTTCAGCTTTAGCTACTGCAGACTCATTTTTTCACTCTTCACACTCGTTTACAATTTGTCCCTGACCAATATCCATCCATGTTCTACATTATTGTACTTATGAAGCACATTTTTAGTAGTATAGACATCCACAACGTTGAGAGATTCACAATCATTTCTTAACTTTTTTCAATTTCTGTGTTTTGGCTAATGGGCTCCCTTCAGCTAAGCTTCTCGCCCCAGGCCTCAAACCTCAAGTTATGCCACTGTACAAAGTCAATGCACAAATGTTTGTGTTCTGCATCAATTTCTTGCAGAATTGCAACAACATTGTCAAATACTGACAAAGAAAACTAGTTAACTTTTTCTTTATTTGAGTTCAAAGTAAACTTTAAGTTATAGCAAGTGGTATTTAGATTATGAATCTGCTGAGTTGTTGAGTTGATTTTATTTGGCGATAATTAATATTCATCAAGAAAAACAGAAATTAGTGCAAGGACGCCAGGGCATTGAAGCAACTGGAAGGTTATCGAGTCGATGCCCCTGAATCCACGGTACGTGAAAAAGTTTAGAACTGCATATTCAATGTGTTTTACCATGTTAATTCCTATACCTTTATAGGCTATTTTGGCACTGTTTTATCTTCAAGATGTGTGCTGTTCATCTCCGTTTTTTGCTGTTACTTCTTCGCGTCTATCATTTGGCCTTGCCTGTCATGGTTGCAGCATGACATTCTGCACTGCCAAGGTGAAGTTAACAACCGCACTTTTTCAAGTCGCACATTGCAGTGGATTGTAGGTTCGGAATCGGAGTAAAAATAGTTTAATTCGAGAACCGTCTCTGCACGAGTAACAAAAATCAGCACGCATTGATGTTATTTAATGGAAATCGATTTCGCCATACGGCATCTTCACCGTATGGCGAAATCGATATCCATTAAATAACATCGATGCGTGCTGATTTTTGTTACTTGTGCACAGACAGTACTTGAATTGAAGATATGGGTAAACAAGAATCGCCGCAGTTAATAGAAAGGAAGACACAGGTTGATACTGATGCTCAAGAAACAAGTAGGCCTAGAGCTTCCGTTTTGATAAAAATTTTTAATCACAAATCAACAAAAAAACTATCTTTTCTTACAGGAAATTGAAGGCATTTAATCTTCTAACAGTGAAGAACCCAGTGATTGCCTGATTCGAGTCAATGACTCGAGTCACGATTTATGGTGACCCAGACTCGACTCGAATCACGTTTTTCACAGAATGGCTGAGTCATATGAAACAATAAACCATGGTCCATTGAATGACTCGACTCACAGTCAAAGACTCTAGACTCGAGTCATTTTTACAAAATGTCTGAGTTCCTGATGGACAAACCAAGTTCGTTTGCACACAAAGAAATGAGCATTTTTTGCTTCAGTGTTGAACAAGATTGTTGCAAATTTTCTGTTTTGGCTGTCTAGTCGTGCTTTGTGTTACGTACAAGTTTCGTGAATGCACGTATTTTAGGACAATTCCACGAGAGCACTGGATAATTGGGTAGGAATATATCCAAGGCAGGCACAAGTTAGCAATTAAGAAACTTAGACCCGCCTGGTGTCGCTCGACTTTACGTTCAGTTTAACATCAAACGGATCTGTATTCACTCATGGTTTCATTATTACAACTTTAAGCACTGCGCTTATTAATCTCAAATGCATCAGAAAGGTAATCGAAAACAACAGGGGTTTATACCAGTAATCATAGGTTAAAGCACATAACATAAGTTACTGCGAACAACAGGGGTTAATACGAGTTCAGTTTCTTTCATGGAGGAAGAGAGTAAACAATACTGCCATAAATTCAATAGGTCTCAGTCTAACAGAGTGCCGGTAGACTGTTTAATAAGTTTCCAGTGAGAAACTTCTTCTTAACCAGTGGGCTAAGGTTCCTAGTAGGCAGTGGCCTAAAGTCCTGCAGTGGCTGGACTTGTTGATAGCTCAAGGAGTGGCTCAAGACTGACTGTCTGGCTCAGATCGCTCTGGTTTTGTTAACCCGTCGGAGATTCCCCGTTAATTGAAAATTCTGGTCTTCTCGATTCTCATTGGTCTAAAAATCAAACTAATCAAACTTTTGCGTTTCGTCGGCGTCCGCAATAGTGTCGCCTATTCATTTCATAAGGGACATTCATTTTGTCTGTTTGAATTCATGGTATCACGTCTTTATAGACCTTGAGCGCCGTTGGTGTTCATTTTCATTCGTTTGGATCGGTAGTATTTTGGATCATTTCGTATGAGATGCTACTGTAAATGGTTTCTAAATTCTTTTGGGTTACTCTTTTCTTAGGTGTGACTTGCGATTACATGTGGAGTATAAATATACGATAGTTCAAATAAACACACAATACAACGTCCTTGTAAACCATGTGTTTTAAGCAGGGCTGTGGAGTCGGAGTCGAGGAGTCGGAGTCGGAAGGATTTTCAACCTGAGGAGTCGGAGTCGTAGAAAATTTTAACGACTCCGATTCCGACACACCTTTTCCTCACCAATTGTGACTGTTTGTGCCACAAACGTGCGTAAGCGTCACACTTGGCAATTTAAGCAGCTTGACGCTTCAACAAGAGATGATCATGGCTATTCAGACAGGCAGCAGCGCACTAACTTGCA